>ERZ773170.1339-NODE-1339-length-19070-cov-219.472732_pt1 | contig 19070 bp, 8 predicted proteins | sample MGYA00581002_ERZ773170 | MGnify/ENA primary metagenome ERZ773170 (study PRJEB29015, sample SAMEA2737811) | human gut metagenome | biome: human gut; feature: human-associated habitat; material: faeces | place: China | collected 2012 ... | reverse complement strand
GCAACCTCGTCGATAATGTCTTCTCTTAACTCTTTGCAGACTTGTGGCAGCTGGTCAATGCTCAGCCGTCTCAAATCTTCCGGGTATTTTATACTATTTAATAGACTAAACTTGTTCTTGTCCATGTTTTCTTCGTGAAAATCTTGTGCAAAGATAATGCTTTTTTCCTATATAAAGCACTTTTGAGGCAATATTTTCGCTTTTTCCGATTATTCTTTGTATTTTTGCAAAGGAAATTTCTGAAAAAGGAATGAAATCCGGAATTAGTTATATAACAATAAGCAAATAAATACCTTTATCGTGATGAGAAAAAATGTATTACTTTTGGGAGCCATGATGATGGCTTCTATGTCTCTGATGGCGCAGACCAAGGGTGGCGGCATCAGTCAGTCTGCTCTCCAGCAGATGGAGAAAAGCCAGCAGGCAGGTATCGCCAACAAGGCACTCTTCAATGCGATTGCCAACAACAGCATTGATGACCTTGTGAAGAATCATGCCAACGAGGCCCCGGTTGATACTCATTTCAGCATCGAGACTCCTTCGCAGAGCATTCACAACCAGAAGAGTTCGGGCCGTTGCTGGATGTTCAGCGGTTTTAACGTGCTCCGTTCCAACTTTGCTGTCAACGACAAGCAGGGTAGAGTGGTGGAGTATTCTCAGGATTATCTCTTCTTCTATGATCAGCTGGAGAAGGCTAACCTGATGCTTCAGGGTGTTATCGACCTTGGCAAGAAGAGCATCGAGGATCCTCAGGTGCAGTTCTTCTTCAAGAATCCGCTCAATGATGGTGGTACTTTCTGTGGTGTTGCCGATTTGGCAAGCAAGTATGGTCTCGTACCTATGAGTGCCCAGCCTGAGACTTACTCAAGCAACAATACTTCCAAGATGAGCCGTCTCGTAAGCAGCAAGCTCCGCGAGTATGGTCTGGAACTCCGCAAGATGGTGGCTCAGGGTAAGAAGTCGGCAGCTATCCAGGCTCGCAAGAACGAGATGCTCGGTCAGGTTTATCACATGCTGAGTCTTACTCTCGGCGAACCGGTAAAGGAATTTACCTATGCTTTCCGCGACAAGGATGGCAAGCAGGTTGGCGAGGCGAAGAAGTATACTCCTAAGAGTTTCTATGAGGAGACGGTGGGCAAGGACCTGAACGGTACCTTCCTGATGGTGATGAACGACCCACGCCGTCCTTACCACAAGACATACGAGGTAGAATACGACCGCCATACTTACGATGGCCATAACTGGAAGTATCTGAACTTGCCTATGGAGGAGATTGCCCAGCTCGCCATCGCCTCTCTGAAGGACGGTCATAAGATGTATTCAAGTTATGATGTGGGCAAGCAACTTGATAGAAAGCGCGGCTATCTGGCACTCGACAACTTCGACTATGGAAGCCTCTTCAATACCTCATTCCCAATGAACAAGGCTGACCGCATCGCTACTTTCGATAGCGGTTCTACTCATGCCATGACGCTGACAGCTGTAGATCTCGATGCCAATGGCAAGCCTGTAAAGTGGAAGGTGGAGAACAGTTGGGGTGCCGACAATGGTTTTGCCGGTTGCTTCATCATGACCAACGATTGGTTCAACGAGTACATGTTCCGCCTGGTAGTAAACAAGAAGTATGCTTCTGAGCAGCTCTTGAAGGAATTCGACCAGAAGCCAACCATGCTGACTCCAGATGATCCTCTGTTCCAGTTGGAAGACTAATAATAAGAATATTCAAAGCCATATATGGTGTATCATGCGCCATATATGGCATATTGTTTCTAGTAATCAACATAGAATTAGGTATAGATGAATAAGCGGGAAGTTTTTGGGCATTTTTTCAAATCATATTATGGTCGATTATATTATTATGCGCTGCAACTCCTGAAAGATGAGGAGGCAAGCCGAGATATCGTGAGTGGCGTTTTTGCTCACGTATGGGAGAATTTCGACTCCTATGACATGCAAACCTTGCCAGCCTTCTTGCTTAAAACCGTGAAAAATAAGTGTTTAGACTATCTTCGGCATACAGCTGTTCATGCACAATATGCCGATTACTATCTTCATGCTGTAGATCAATGCTATGAAGATAATGATATCCAGAAAGAACGTCAGCGGCAAGTAGAAGAAATGTTGGATTTGTTACCGGATACTACTCGTCATGTTTTGGAAGAATGTTATCTTAACCATAAGAAATATCGGGAAGTGGCAGATGAGATGAATGTCTGTCAGGAAACGGTCAAGCGCCATATCATAAAGGCCTTGAAACTGTTAAGAGAACATTATCATCAAATAAAAACTTGAAAATAATCAAAAGAATCTCAATTGGAGATGTTACCATTTTGGTAGGTAAAACGTATTATTTTTAGTAAAGAAATAGAAATATGATGAAGCAAACAGATATTTTTAATGATGAGAGTTTACAGAATGACATCCAAGACTTGGTTGCCATAGAACAGGCTATGATACGCAAAACATATCCTCTGCCAAACCTTGACAAGGAGTTGGAGAAGATAGTAGGCAAAGAAAATTCGGATGCCGAAGAGCCTGTGAAACATCAATATCCGATGATGAGAATGCTGATGAGTGCTCTGATGGGCGCTGCTGCTATGTTGGCGATAGTTTTTGTATGGCAGTGGGTGAACTCCAGGCAGACTATTGATGGAGCTACCGGAAATCGGATAACGCAAAATGTATCTTCTGAACAAGATATGACAATGCTTCAGACTGCAGATGGTGAGATGATTACTCTGACACTGGCTGATGGCACTGAAGTAAAGCTCAATAGTAATAGTAAGATTACTTATCCCCACTGCTTTAAGGGAGCAGAGCGTATGGTGCATCTTGAAGGAGAGGCATTCTTCAAGGTAAGGCACGACAGTAAGCGTCCTTTTGTGGTGGATGCAGGTGGTGTCTTGACCAAGGACTTGGGTACTTCTTTTAATATCAAGGCTTATCAGGGTAGTGACTGTAAAGTGACTTTGGTTGAGGGAAAGGTGGAAGTCCTGGCAAAGAACAGTCAGCATAAACCTGTGACATTGAATCCGGGACAGCAATATTCCTTAAGTGCAAAGGAGACTGTTTCTGGGCAGATAATTAATGTAAATACGGATGAAACTACCGCATGGGCAGATGGTGTGCTCTATTATCACGACCAGACTTTGGAATACATCTTGGATAATCTTGCAGCATATTATCAGAGTAAGGTGGTATTTAGAAATCCTGCAGTCAAAACCAAGCATCTCGATTTCTCCGCAGATAAGAGTGGCAGTATAGAGGATGCTATAGGACTCTTGAATAATCTGGGAGTTGCAAAGGTTAGTTTTAAGGAAAATACTATATATATAGAATAAGGTATTTAAGTAAATCTTGATGAATCGTCACATCGGCATTTCTGGGAAATTATAATTCCTGAAAATGCCGATGTTTTAGTTTTATTTGTAAGAAAACAAACTTTTTTCATTATTTTTTGAAAGTAGATGTTACCGATTCGCTGTCAGAAACGTATTTTTATTATAGTATTAACGAAAAAGAGAGAAATATGAAAGAAGTAAGATGTGTATTCATGTTTGCTGTCCTGACTTTATGGATGGCATTACCTGTAGGAGCACAGAATGCAAAGAGAGGCATCACGATGTCGCTCGTTAATGAGTCTTTGGCTTCTGCATTGAGAAAAGTACAGCAGAAGTCGGATTATAAGGTGAGTTTTGTGATAGAGGACGTAAAGCCCTATACCACAACGGTTCATCTGAAGAATGCTTCTGCCTCAACTGCCGTAAAGCAGATTTTACAGGGTAAACCTTTCACTTACTCAGTAAGTGGTAAGTTTATTACCGTCAAGAAGGTTTTGCAACATAAAACTGCAGCTGAAGCTACAGATAATGGAGCTGCCATCCGCCCCCTCTCAGGAACAATTACCGATGAGGATGGAGAACCTATGATTGGCGCTTCTGTTGTAGTGCTTGGCAGTCCTTATGGAACCGTGACTAATACGGATGGTATTTTTGAGTTTTATATTCCTAAAGAATGTCATGAGGTTACGGTTTCGTATGTCGGTATGAATGACCAGAAGGTAAAGGTGGCTGGTAGGGATCATGTGAAGATTGTGATGTCTGAAAATAAGACCATACTTGGTGAAGTGGTTGTAACGGGTTATCAGACTATCTCTAAGGAGCGTGCAACCGGTGCTTTTACCAAGGTAACAGCTGATGAACTGAAAGACAAGAGGTTGGGTAATCTCTCTACTGTGCTGGCTGGCGAGGTTGCCGGATATAATGACGGCATGATTCGTGGCGTAACCACGATGAATGCCTCAGCTTCTCCTCTCTATGTCATTGATGGCTTTCCAGTAGAGAAAACTAAGTTGACCGGCAATGGAACTGGTGATATTACCGAGGAAATCCCTGATTTGAATATGGATGATATTGAGAGTATTACTGTTCTTAAAGATGCTGCAGCTGCTTCCATCTATGGTGCTCGTGCTGCCAATGGTGTCATTGTCATCACTACCAAGAAATCGGCAGCTAAGGGTAAGACCAATGTCTCTTTCAATGCTTCTCTTACCTGGCATCCTTATTCTTATTATACAGATTATCTCGCCAATTCTTCTCTTGTTATTGACTTGGAGAAGGAGTGGGCTGCGCAGAATCCGAATCTTGCAGGCAATGGAGCTAAGGTATACGCTCAGAATATGTTGGATCAGAAAATCTATACGAGCGCGGGTATCTGCAATATCTTGAATTATTATGCAGGCAATATCTCTGAGTCAGAAATGAATGCTAAACTGACTGATTTGGCTGGAAAAGGTTATAACTACTATGACCAGATGAAGAAGTATGCTAAGCGCGATCCGTTGTATCAGCAGTATAATATGAATATTGTAAACAACTCGGTGAATAATCTCTTCAAGGCTTCGGTCACTTATAAGTATAATACCCTCGAAGATAAGTATTCCAATAATCAGAGTTTAGGCATCAACCTTGCCAATACTTCTTATTTCACGAAATGGCTTTCTTTGGATTTAGGTGCTTACCTAAAGGTGGGTGAGGATCAGACACAGAACTACAATGTCCTTTCTCCTGGATATTCTGTTTTGCCATACGATAATTTAGTGAATGCTGATGGCTCTTGTTATACCAAGCCGATGAGTGAGAGATATGATGCAAGTACTTTGGCTATCTATCAGAAGTATGGTCTTTATAATATGGATATCACTCCTTTGGAAGAGCTGGATCGTCAGATTACCACCAATAAGGAGTTGGCTTTACGAACTTTTGCCCGTCTGAATGTACAGATTCTGCCCTGTTTGAAGTATGCTGCTTCCTTCCAGTACGAACGAGCTTCATATCGTGGTGAAAACTGGGCTGATAAAGCTTCTGCGCAGGTTCGGGGTGTGGTAAACGGGTATGCAACCAATAATGGTGATGGCTCTGTCAATTATGTGATTCCTTATGGGGATATCTTGGTTCGTTCAGACCAATATACCTCTGCTTATAACTTCCGTCAGCAGTTGAGTTTTGATCAGACTTTCAAGGATGTTCACAGCGTAACTGCAATTCTGGGCACGGAAACCATCCAGAACAAGCAGGAATTGCATCGAGACAAACTGTTTAACTATGATTCTCAGATGTTAACATCCAGTATGGTGAATAATGCTGGTTTGTTGAAAGGTATAGCGGGTGTGCTGGGATATAAATCTATGACCGCGACTGATTTGTCTGCTTCTTATGAAAATGTAAACCGTTATGTTTCGGTATATGGTAATGCTGCTTATACTTACGATGACCGTTATAGCTTGACTGGTAGTTTACGATGGGACCGCTCTAATCTCTGGGGAACCAGTTCGAAGTTCCAGAACAAGCCTATCTGGTCGGTAGGTGCCAGTTGGATTATCAGTAAGGAGAAGTTCTTCCACGCAGATTGGGTCAATTATTTGAAACTCCGTGTTTCTGATGGTATTGCCGGTAACGTATCTAAGAATTCTGCCCCTTATATGGTGGCAAGCTATAATAATAACGGGCATGTGGGAGGTACACAGGGATATGTGCAGTCGCGTGCCAATCCGATGCTGAGCTGGGAGAAAACCAATACCTTTAATATAGGTATAGATTTCTCGCTCTTTAAGAACCGACTCAATGGTACTGTAGAGTATTACGACAAGAAGGGTACCGACCTCCTGGCTTCTTCCATGGGTGTACCTACTGAAGGTTGGGGCTACAGCACCTATACCATCAACAATGGCGAGATGTACAATCGTGGTGTAGAAATTTCCCTGAGTGGTGAGGTTCTGCGTACCAGGGATTTCTCATGGAGAGCCAATATGACTTATGCTTATAATAAGAATGAAGTGACTTATGTAAATGTAAAGGCGCCGGTTTATATTCTTCAGTTGGATTACCCTTCGGCTTATCCTATTATCGGCAACGAATATAATGCAATCTATGGCTATAAGTGGGCTGGATTGAGTGAAGAAGGATTGCCACAGGTGTATAACGAGAATGGTGAGAAGGTAACTAATCAGCCAACGACATTGGATGCCATCTCTTACATGGGTACTACCACTCCTAAGTATAGTGGATCTTTCGGAACCAGTATCAGCTACAAGGATTTCGATTTCAGTATGCAGTTCCTTTTTGCGGGTGGTCATAAGATGCGCAATGCCAATCCTGCTTTCCTCACTTGCAGTTATTCCAGCGTAGGATATATCTCCAATATTGCGGGAGCTAGTGCCGGACTTGCTAATCGTTGGCAGAAACCAGGTGATGAGGCTTATACCAATGTGCCAAAGGCTGTTTTTGCCGAAAGTGGTTTGTCAGCATCTTCTTTGTATAGTACTTATTTTTATTCTGATATCAATATCCTTGATGCCAGTTATATTCGTCTGAACAACATTTCTCTGGCTTATCATTTGCCAAAGTCGCTGTGCCGTTCGCTCTATATGCAGAGTGCCCGTGTTCAGGCTAATGTGGAGAATCCGTTCTTCTGGGCAAAGACCAAACAGGCTAAGTACCAGCTGGGTGGTTATAATGCCACCAACTATGTGTTAGGCATTTATCTCAACTTTTAAATAATGAAGAAAATGAAACAGAAATTAGTATATATGGTGTTGTTGCTGGGCATGGTTATGGGACTTGCCTCTTGCGATAACTATCTCAATATAGAACCAAAGGGCAAACGCATCCCTAAGTCGCTCGCCGACTATGAGGCTTTTCTCCGTTACGAGTATGGTACTCATCGCATGCCGGTTTTGCAAACGTGCTATTTGCTTAATGATGAATATCTCACCAATTCGTATGCCAGTTATTATCCGATGTATAAGGCTAACTACAATTGGGAGGAGGAAACCGATCGTGCCTATTGGAACTCTGCAGATGAGAGTACTTATTATGTGGCTTATGGCACTATCAATACCTGCAATCTGATATTGGAAGATGTGCCTAATACAACAGAAGGTACTGAGAAAGAAAAGGCTGAGGTGATGGCATATGCCAGAGTGTTGCGTGCGATGAACTATTTCAATCTCGCTAATTATTATGCTGATACCTACGAGCCTTCAAATGCTGCCAGTAAGTTGAGCGTACCTCTGATTACGAGCAGTCTTCAGAATGCTCCATATCATCAGGCCACCATTCAGGAAATCTATGAATTTATTTTGAATGATTTGAACACGTCGGTAGCTGATCTAATCACGGCAAAACCAAAAGCGCACGCATTCAAAAACGAAATGTGTTTTCCACTGACAAAAACGAAATGTGAATTAAAAAAGCACCCAAACAGCAAGTTTGAGTGCTTTTTTAATGATTTTAATCGAACAAAGACCAGTCTATTTCTTCCTTTTCCTTCCAAGCTGATTCAAGACAACCTTGTATGTGTGCTTGAACTCCAAGAGTGAAGGATGTCAACTCTTCAATATCTTTGAATGTGTATAGAAGAGGATTGTCATCAGAACCAAGTTTGACAGTCGGCATTGACTTCAAATCACCATCCTTGGCCAAGCCATAAGCCAAGGTGTAGTTTCGCTGATTTTCATCAGACAGCCACACCTGATGACCATTCCACTCATAGCCCTCCAATATCGCTTTCTGAGCGTTTGAATTGATCTGAGTGATAATAGTAACTTTCACCTCTTCCAAAGTTGGCTGATGATCAAATGTCTTGCGCCAGTTCCAGCCAACTTCATTGTCATCATCCTTGCCGAATCCATAGAACAAATCCCAACGGTTTCGGCCAACCTTCATCAATCCGTCTTGACGAATTGGAGAACCATAAATCTTTTCCATCTTCTGTTGTTGTTTAAAAGTAAATAAACTGCCGTTCAAACCTTGTTTAAGTAAAGCGGTATTTTACCTTGTTTCCATCGAAGACCTCACTCTCAATCACTGTTGTGAATGGGAAACAATCCTCAATGTCACTTGCTTTGTCCAAGATTTGTTTCATTTCCTCAGATGCCGTGAAGAACTTTGCCCATTCTCCAGTCTTGGCATCCTTGAAGCTTACGATGTAACGACCTTCACCTTGTGAGGTCTTCACATCCTTCTCATAGTCGTGGATTTCGATTTCCTTGTTGACAATGGCACTCAGTCTGACAGCCTTGCCAGGGAATCGTTTCTTTCCATCCTCTGGGGTATATGTGATACCCAGTTCACTGAATTTCTTCATACGTTTATTTGTTAGTTTGAAAAATAAATGCTTGCAGTCAGCATGGCAAGCCATGCCTTTGAACGAACCGATGATTTCTTGTCTTCGCTTGCGACTTCTCACCTTGGCAAGATGCCTGGCTGCTTTTTGTTTTGTTCGTTTTCTTATCAAGGAATAGTCTTCATAATGGACATATCCCAAATAGTCAAGTCCAACGCTTACAGGCCTAACAGCTTCACTTGGCTTGATGTGAAGTCCAAGCTTAGAGAGTTCTTCATGCAATATGTCACGCCACTTCCAAAGTTCTCTCTTATCAGTGGACATCATCACTATGTCATCACAATATCTGTAATAATAGCGAACGCCCACAATCTCCTTCATATAGTGGTCTATTGGTGACAGGTGAAGGTTTGCAAAGCATTGTGAGCTTCTTAGGCCCTTTGAAAGGCCATTGGACAGCAGATGAACAAAGTTTGAAAAGATTTTTAATATGATAGGGTCGCTCACATATTCCTTCAAATCGGCATACATCAAATCTTGATTGATAGAGTCGTAGAAATGATATATGTCACATTGATAGTAATACAGGTGTTCCTCGCATTCATGGATGTCGTTTTCCACGATGTGGTGGAGATAGTGCATTCCCCTTCCCTTTATACTTGCAGCAGATGTCGCTATCACTGTGGGATAGACATATTTCTCAAAGACGCTCATAATTGCATGGCAGCCTATTCTGTCCACAACTGGAGGTGCTTGCACGTCCCTTTCCTTTGGCCCATCTTTCACATGGAGGTTCTTGAAACCTGTGATTTGAAAACTTCCATCCGTGATGTGATCATGGAGGTAGTCGATGATGGCATCCTTTTTCTTTTTTATTCTTTCCTTTTGTTCTGGCTTCAAGTCTCTCACCACATAGTCAAAGCTTTCACTTAGATTCTCATGGGTGACAATCTCTGGAACCAGGTTGTTCAATGTCTTAAAATCTGTCATAAGCCTTCAGGACTCCAATTTATGTTTCGGCTTTCCACAATATTGTGCTGTTGCCGTGGCTCAGGGTTCTCGCATGTACGATGGGCAAGCACGTTGCCGATTGCATGGGTGCGATGAAGCTGTCTAAAGACAGGTAGTTCTTAATTCGAGACGAGTGCCGATGTTCGTATTCGAGTTCGATGAAGCGTTGTTCGCATTCGCATAAGCGAGACCGCCATTCGCATTCGCATTGTTGTTGGCACGATACAGGACACGACCGTTGAACCCCTCTACCTCCCCTTTGGGGACTGCAAAGGTACATAAAATTTTTCAAAAATCGACCGCCATGGGCGGTAAATTGAGGTGGAGCACCTTTTTTAGAAGGTCTCCACCTTACGCTTTGACGCTTTTCCGCCATCACGCTGCTTTCAGCTCTATCGCTCCCTTGAAGGCGAGACGAGTGCCGATGTACGTAACCGAGTACGATGAAGCGCTGTTCGCACCCGCATAAGCGAGACCGCCACTCGCAACCGCATTGTAGCCGGCACGATACAGGACACGACCGCTGCTATGGCTATACCAATAGATGTCCGTGTAGTTCTGATTCCACTTGCTGTTGTCGCTTGTGAGCTTTGTTGGAACAAGATCAGCATGTCTTCCAAATCTTACACGTCCGATGCAATAGCCGTTGGCATTGATGCCTTGCACGGCTCTCTCTGTTTGAGTGAATGGGTCATAGATATGCCAGACACAATCCAGTGGATCACCCGATGTTGCAACCATCTTGCTTTTCTTGAAACTTGTGAAGCTCTTGATGTTCACACCTACGTTGTCCATCCACTCACAGTTGCAAGCCAAGAAGTTCTCTATGCCGAGCACCTTGTTTCCCATGCCATTGTTCCAAGGACTGTTTGCCTTTCCGATGGAGTTCCAATAGCCTGTCTTATAGTTGTTAGTCCATCCATTGCTGCTTGATGAGCCAACACCACGACCATAGCCACACACTGCCTGTGCATCACGGTTTCCAATGAGTGCATAGAAGAGGTTTGCCACATCCTTGCTGGTCTCGTAGTCTATCATCTGATAGCCCTTGCCTCTCAGCCATGCCAAGTTTTGGAAGTCCTTGTAGGTATAGTGCAAGGTAAGATCGGCTATGTCTGTAGGGTCTATGTTCTGCACGTTTCCCTCGCTGTCATACGTCCATCCTGTGTATGTGTTGCTGTTGTTGTCACCTAACTTTGCAGCGACACCAGTCACGCTTCTCAGGGTTCCGTTGAGCATGGCTGCCTCATAGATTCCGACAAGTTCTGGCTTGTGCTCCACCCAGTCAGGCTCGATAGCCTCCAACTCAGAACTGTCAACTGCAAGTGCTTCTCCATCCGCATTGACTACCTTCACGGCAAAGATGAAATACTTTGAGCCATCTGGAACCGATGTGAAGGTATAGTCGCCTTCCATGAAGTCTGTATCTGATGCCATGCCTGTCAAGTTGTATATGTCGATGACTGATCCATCTTCCTTGACGAACACACCACCGATACGGCTGCTTGTCACCCCAGGCCAACGTACCTGCTTCATGCCTTCCACATCCATCTTGTATGCGTTGTAGCTCGCATTGGTGCGAACGAACGTCGATGAGCTGTCTATTTTAAGGTTTCCAGAATCATCGTAGATGTTTGTGTCAATGGAGTCTGTACAAACGGAACAACCAGCCATGAGTATGATTTCTGCCAGCTTTACTTTCTTTGTCACACTTGCACTTGACATCGGCTTTGTCTGTAGGCTCGAATAGAACAAGTACTTTCTGTCATGCTTGTAGTCGTTGATGCCCTTGTACCAGTATCGCCCGATATACATGAAGGCATCATACTCACCCTTGTCGTATGTGTTTTCAAGCGAACGACCGTCGGCAAGCTTCGAGTAGTCGCTTTCATCCAGAGGAATGCAATTCATCTTGGAACTTCCCTGGTCGTAGATGCCTATGACTGGCTTCATGTCATTCCAAATTTGCAGGACATGTGCAGATGCCTTATATTCGTTGCTGTAGTCGTAGCCTGTTTTGTTGTCAAGGTTGGTGATGTTCTGAGGGTCGTTCACCGTGTCATCAAAGACAACTCCACTGTATTGGCTGTTATATACTTTCAACTCAGGGAAGTAGGCTTGCAATGTTTCAAGCGTCTCCTTGGAGATGAAGTCTGTCATTATCCATCGGCCTGTCAAGCCTGAGCATTTTCCGCTCTCACCATAAGATGTGCCATTCACGTCAAGTCCAACGGCTCCACTGTCCTTCAATGTTTGGAGAATGCTTGATACTCCAGATACATTCACGTCCGTCAAACGGATGAACTTAATGTTAGCACCACCATTGATACAGTCGAGCAACAACTGGGTACTGCTGATCTTTGGGCTATTTGTCACAAGCACACTTCTCACACCATCAAGGCCATCAAAGGAGAGGCCTCCAGGATATTGAAGCCTTGGAAGGTTCTTGAAAGAGAGACTTGTCATCGTAGATGGTAGTTGCAGCGTCTCGATTGGCGAGGTCTCTGCGAGGTCTATTGATGAAAGAAGTGAGTTCTTGGCAAGGACTGTCTTCAATCGTGGGCAATAGGTAGCCGTAATTGACGTAATCTTTGTATTTCTTACGTCAATAGAGGTGAGGAACGGCTTGTTTCCAAGGTTCAGTTGAGTGATGGATCCACTTCCTTCCACGGTCTGGTAATATTCGCCACCAAGAATCAGTTCTTGCAACATTTCACAGTTGGAGATGTCCCAGCTCTCAGCCTTTGGGGTGCAACCAGACAGGTCAAGCAAGGCAAGGTTCTTCGCTCCAAACACATAGAGCATGGTTCCTGCACCAGTTGCCGTCATTCCACTTCTGAGCGTGTAGCTCTCACCTGCCTTCAAATAGCAACTGTCCACGCAAGCGTCGGCACGATCCACGCCTATTCCAAAGAATCCATCCTTGGCAGCTCTGATGTTGATGGTGATGTCGCTTCCGACGGCACGCATCTTGAATGGGTTTTGGTAAAGTTCGCCCACTTGGTAATATCCATCACGATAGGCAAAGCGTTTTCTGAATGTCTCAGGGAGATCGTCAAGACGTAGCCCATGAACCGCATAGTAATAGTTGGCTCCAGCGGTGGAGTTCTCTATGTACTTTCTTTCGCCATCGAACGATGAGATGACCTTTGCCCATTTGCTGAGTCGGTCTGTCAACCACAGTTTGGTGCAACCTTGCGCTGAGAATATCTTCATGCCGTCTGCCTCTGCATTTCGCATGTCCTGTGCAATGTCATGCAAGGTGACTGCGCTTTCCCCATTTCCATCAAGCCAAAAGACTGCCGCCTTGTATGACTGCTGGAACATTACGCTGTTCCAGCCCTGGTAATAATGCTTAGGGTCATTTACGGCATCCAAGTCCCAAGGAACAGTGAGACCACAGTCGTTGTCATAGTTCCAGACACAATCGCCATCATACCAGTGGTTGAAGTAGGCTCTCTTGTTTCCATCCGTGTCCTTGTAGAAAGACAGCATCATGTTCTTGCTTCGCTGATCGACTGCAAGGATATAATCGCTTGCGCATACATAACACAAGGTGCTGCGGACGTTGGCAAACTTGTGAAGCTCGTGCGACCACTTGGCAAGACGGTTCTCCTTTGTTCCGCTCACCGTTGCCCCATCAAGGGTGATGTCGCCATCTGCCTCTGTGAGGTCGTTGCTACATTGCTGTGTAAACAAGAGGAAATTATAAAGGTCGTATGGAACCTTCTTCCCAGACTCATAGAGGGCATTCAAGTCATCATCGTCAGGGTATCGGCATTCATAGTAGGAAAGCCAGACTGGCTTGCCGGTCGCCTCGTCAATCCTCATCATGTCATCCACGCTGTCCACGCCCTTCAACCAACAGAGATAATCATATTTCAGATACTCATAGCACGTCGTTGGATTGAGAACCCTTCCAGTGACAGTCCACTTTCTCGTAGCCTTGTCATAGGTCATGGAGCCAGTGGTGTCCATCCAGTTTCCACCGCTATACTTGGCGTACTTGTCATCAGAGGTGTGATAGACTGCCGTCCAGTCATATTCGGTCACTTTGTCCGCCTTGACCTCTGCAAGGCTCTTCGATGTTTCCGTTGGGTCTGCCACGGCCGTGGTCTCTATCATGGAGCCTGTTCCATCGTTCTCGATGAATATGTTGGAAGGACCGCAATACTCGGAAAGCATGTAGATGTTTCCTGCCACGAGCGAGGAAGTGTCCTTCATCACCTCATCCTTGAAGTCCGTGAGCTTTTGGCCCTTTGCTGCCACAAGTTCCTTGAAGTCGCCATAGTTCAGGCAGTCTGCCGTATAGCCGTCAACCTTCTCGAAACCAAAGAAAGAAGGATTATTCTTGTCCACGTTGAAATTGGCCTTCGCATGGAAGTAGGCGTATGACTCATTGGTGGCATCCACGGAGTTGATGTCCGTCCTGAAAAGTGCGCAAGGAACTGAGTCGATGGATGTATTTAGTGTCTCACTTCCTTTGTATGCGTTCTGGGCTGGTGTCATATAACCTTCACCAAGGGCACGTTGGAGCTTGTTCATCAGTTCCATCGTAGCTCCATTGTTTGCGCCACCAGAGTCGGAGTAGTCCACCTTGATTGTCGCCACGTTGAACCACATGCCGTCTTCCTTCACACGAATCTTGCCCTTGGCTGCCATCTTCTCGCATAGCTTGAATTTCTCCAAGTCTTCACCTGTGAAGTCTTCCTCTGTATGGAGCAAGATGACCTTGCAGCCCTTGAACTTGCCCTTCTTGTTCTTGACAGGACGGAGTGAAGAGGTCGTGCCTTGGTTTACGGTTGGAACCATCAGCACCTTGAAGTCTTGCCATGGACGGTCTGGGAACCTGACTATCCAGTCGAAGTAAGCCTTGGTTTTCTTGTCGCCATCAAGTTTGTCCAGATAGCCAGGATAGTTCTGCTCGATGTTGTCCGTGTCGGCATTTTTAAGGAGTGTGACACAACAAAGCCCTGCATTCATGCAGGCTTGCATGGTTGGGCGGTCCTTGGTTGTTCCCTCAGCTGTCTGCGATGCCATCACCAGGTTCTTCTCATACTCACTGAGCATTTCCTTGGTGTCCTTCAAGCCCACAAGGTAGTTGTTGAGTGCCTGGCGGAAATTGAAGTATGTAGCCCATGCCGTAATCTTATACAGGTAGATGTCTGCACTGGTACCGTCGAAGTCGATGGTGTGTTCGTTTGTGGTGAACTTCCCTGCGTCATAGTAACAAGCACCAGCTTCGTCACCATTTCGGAATATCTTGATGCTTCCTATACCAGAGTATGGGGCGATGGCAGAAGGCTCTATCACGATGTCGAAGCGTGTCACTGTGTCCTGGGCGTAATACACCACGGCTGTCTGTTGCGCTCCAAGGTCATCTGGGTTGGTTGCCGTTGCGCCATCACAGGTGAAGACCAGTTTCTCACCAGTGAGATAGAAGCCCACCTTGTTGTCGCCAAGGCAATCTATCAATTTCACGTTTCTGTCTTCCACATTCTTGACCTTGACCGTGAAGCTGATGGCCATTCCATTCTGTTCAATGCTGTTGGATGCAAAAGGCTTGTAGTCGCACACCGCCTTCATGTCCTCAGCAATACGTAGGGACATGATGCCCTTGTCGTTGTCCGTTCCATAGGAGGAAGTACCAAAGGAATCCTTGACAAAGCCATTGGTGCTCCAGTTTGACCCTTCCACGTTGATGGAGGTCTCACCGTCCTTGATGGCCTTGTCTTCCTCGCTGTTCGAGCGTGAGTCCATGGTGATGTTGAACACTCGCTGTGTGCTCACTTCCTCCACATCGACCAGACTTCCGTCAATCACGAAGGATGCTACCTGTGATACGGAATCCCCACATTCCACATATACGTCGATGGTCTTGGAGCCATCATGTACGCTTTCAAGCACCTGCTTATTATACGTGTATGTCTGCGAGCGATACGCCACGCTGCTGTTCTGTACCGTTCCATCGTAAAGAATCACAGCCTTGGGGTTGTTGTCGTTGGCCACATATAGCGCATAGTCGATGGAGATTGACTCGTAGAGCTTGCGCTTGCCTTGGATTTCGTCCGTGTACCATCTTGTGGCTACAATGGGAGTGTTGTTTCCTTCCTCCACGACCATGACTGAGGTATGGAGGTAATTGCCAATGACACCGCTTCCCACATCCTCGCCATGGATTCTCAGTGGATAGGCTCCATGTGTCAGTGAAGTTCCCAGACAGTTGCGTGGGTCTATGTTGACGGAATGCGAATAAGTGTCCGTGATGATTGACGAGCCAAGTTCCTGCCATTGGTTGTTGATGTAGATTTCCGCAATGGCCTTGATGCCCTTGTCGCTGGCGTTGTTGGCAAACTTATACATCGGGATGCTCTTTGCGGATCCACCGACGGAAAGCGAGGTGTTCTGCGTGAAGTTGAGGGTCTGGACACTTGTGATGGTCACATCGACACCAGAGACATTGATGTTTCTCGAACCGTTGTTTCCTGCGTCATCGTATGCCACCAACTGGAAACGCTTGGTGGTTGCCGTCACGAAATAGGAGCTAACGTCTATGCCAAAGTCGTATGTGTCGCCCGATGCCGACGAAGCCTTGTTGACAGAAAGGGTTTCGAGGACTTGGTTTGTGTCCCTGTCCTTCAACACGATTTTCTCTATCATGTTGTAGATCTCGCCACCTCCTTGCGTTGTGATGCTTCGGATGGCTGCCTTGATGAGCACGGTGCTTCCTGCCTTTGCATAAAGTGGTGAGCTTTCAAACTGGATGCTCACAATGGTACCAGAGCCACCACCGCTGCCTGTGCCAACAGGGAACTGTTGTTCGTCACCGATGCCCTCACCCTCTGAATTGGCAAGTTGAAGCTTGACCACTCCCTGGGTCTCGGTGTCCACCTTGATCTGTGAAGGAACGTTCTTGTATGCGCCTCCAGTGGAGAAAGCGTCCTTGCCATCCTTTTCAGGCTCATCCTTTGCCTCCATTTTAGAGCCACCGCCAAAGTCACTCCAAAGACCCACTTCACCAATATCCGTCACCTCACCCTGGAATTGCTTGGTGTCCATTTTGTTCTCACCAGTGGAGTATGAGATGATGAGACCCTTCTTCGCATAGATGACACCAGTCTTCTCCTGGTATTTCAGGAGGGCTGAGACAGCGGTCTCCAAAGACCAGAATTTTCCCACGTCTGGACTGCCCATAAGCTTGTCGATGATGAGGTATGTCTCGGAACCTGCTGCGAGTGAGCCAAAGTCCTTCCAGTTGTCCGTGTTGAGCCAGTTTGCCTCGGTCACGGTCTTGCCCACGTATTGGTAAGTCTTCCAAATGCTCGCTGACATCTCGAAGGAAATGATCAGACCGCTCACAGCCTTGCCTTCCTTCCATGCCACATGAATGGCAGACATGCTCTCGTTCTGGCTGTCGGAAAGTTGGTAATAGCCAGTGATTGGAACCTCGTTGGTGGCATTGAATATGCTTGCAGGGGTTGCCTTTGGAGCTATTTGCACCATGTCGTTGCCTGTCCAGATGTAAGGAACCTTTCCCATGACATCCACATAGATGACAGATTCACGAATGGTCTGCTTCACCCATGTCGGCTTGACATCTTCTCCCACCACGAGATCCTGGAGCCTTTCCAACTGCTTGTTTTCCGATGAATATCTGTATGAGTTTACGATGGAGGCAGATGGAGTGTCCCAGTAGGACACCATGACCACATCATAGACTTCTTCTGGAAGGTGGGAGCTTGGCACTTTCTTGTTTGAGTCAAGCGGGGCGATGCCGCCTGCCTCGCCAATCTTGTCCGTGATGGCTTTCACGGTTGCCGCATTTGCCACGGCAAGGCTCTCACGGATGTTGTCTGCCAAGGCTTTGCCACCACAAAGTGTCCATTCCGTCCATCCTTCATCCTTTGTGTGGGTTCTGGTATATTCGGAAAAGACAGTTCCGCTTGTTATCTGCTTTTCTGCATTGAGGGCGATGGAACCTCTTGCCACCTGTATGCAATATTCCTGGTCATAGCCAATGACAAACTGGCTCACCTGTATATTCACACCGTTGAGCTGCGCCCTCATCTCACCTACAAACTTGAAGTTATCGGAGGTGGCACATGCTGCATCAAGTTTGTTTTGAAGCTGGGCTTCCTTGGTGGTGTCGCCATCTGTGAGATTGCCAAGCGAGACGAATGGGTCGCTCAGTGCGCTGCTGTTGTCGCTGGTTCCCTGGAGTCGTTTCAAGAGTTCCGCATCACCATTTGTGCGGTTGGTCTGTTCCGTGTCGATATGGGCTTGCAAAGTTGTGTCCGCTTTGGCTCGATCAATGATTTCCTGGTCAACCTGTTGCTGTAGGGCATAGATGCTTCCAAGATTACCCATCAATAACCAAGGATCTGTGTCATTGCCCTTTTGGAAGGCATAGACATTTCCACTCTCTTGCTGGGTGGAATTATTTGCGTCGTATATGGCTACGAGCTGGCCAAAGCGAAGTGCCTTGCCATTGCTGCCTATAGGAGCCGTGCTGTCTGCCTTCATTGCTGCATAGCTCTTGTACACCTGATGAATGCCAAGGCCATCAGCATTCTGCTCCATATCGGCAAGGTATGCCAAAGTATCGGCATGAAGGCTGCCAACTTCCTCTGGGGAGATACTATCTACCTGCGTCTTGCGACGCAAGGTTTCTGCACGCTGTTGTAACTTGTAGATTGATTCCATAGTTTATTTGTTTGATTTAAACTCACTATATTTGAATGTAACAGATACAGGAATAATAGGAAATTCATAACTATCATCATAGAAGTCTTCAGGGAAACCTCCTTCTGGCTGTAGAAGGACTACTGGAGCAACAGGCTTTGCACAAACAGCAAGTTGGTATTTCTTTCCAAGATAATCAAATGTAGGACTGACCTTTCCTTGCAGATACTCACTATCGTTGCTGTCATCAAACTTAAAGAGCATTCCTTTTGAAAGAGCTCCATCAGAAGTGTCCCAACTCTTAGCCGATGTACTGATGTTGATTGTAATTTGTCTGTCATTGTCTGCCTCGTTGACTTTAACCTTACCCGAATATCCATTAAAGAAGGTGACTTTTGCATTTTCCTTGATTGAGCCAAGACCAAGGGCAGAGGAAAGCAAATCCAGCAAGGGATGCAAATTATATAAATTATAGGCTTGGTCAGCACCTGTTGAATCCGTACTCGCATAAACCTCCTTGGATTGAGTGCAATTTCGATTTTGCCCATCTTCAAAAGTTCGGACATCTTCTTCCTTGTTTTTGACGCATATATATATAGGTTGATTCCAATTATCTATAGCCAAAGGAGTGTCTGGCCATGAGAGAAAGTCACCATCCACTACAAGCGTTCCTGCGGACAAGATGAATTTCGTCTGCATCTTTTCCGTGTCAATTTCAGAATTTCTAAAGTCATAGTCATCCAGGATGAAAA
>ERZ773170.1334-NODE-1334-length-19113-cov-4.040928_pt1 | contig 19113 bp, 10 predicted proteins | sample MGYA00581002_ERZ773170 | MGnify/ENA primary metagenome ERZ773170 (study PRJEB29015, sample SAMEA2737811) | human gut metagenome | biome: human gut; feature: human-associated habitat; material: faeces | place: China | collected 2012 ... | reverse complement strand
ACTTGATACGCAATGACCTCAGCATGGTTTCCGAACACGTCACCGTAGCGTCCTACCGCTACATAGACCGCCTGCAGACCAACAAAGGACCTATCCTGCAGACAAGCTCCGAAATATGCGGCATGCTGCCCGGCGATTACACAAAGCGCCTCGGCGATATTCTGTTCAGCCTGCTGCCCGCCGGCTCCATTACCGGCGCTCCCAAACCGCGTACCATGCAAATTATTGCCGAAGCGGAAGGCTACGAACGGGGATTCTATACCGGAGTCATGGGCTGCTACGCCGACGGACGGCTGGACAGCGCCGTCATGATACGCTTCATCGAGCAGGAAAACGGCCGGCTCCACTTCAAGGCAGGAGGCGGCATCACCGCCAAAAGCCGGTGGGAAAGCGAATACAACGAAGTAATACAGAAAATATATGTGCCGATTTATTGAAACAATTCGTATAGAAGGTGGAAAGGTGTGGAATCTGTCCTATCATAATGCCCGTATGAATACAACCCGAAAAAGGGTGTGGGGCAATTGTCCCGCACTTTTTTTGGAGGATATTCTGAAGCCAGAACCTTGGCAGGAACGGACACGCTGCCGGGTAGTATATGGAGAGAACATAGAGGAGGTCGTATATATTCCATATACGATAAGGCAGGTTTCTAGCTTGAAACTGGTACCTTGTGATGACATCGCATACGAACTGAAAAGTGCAGACCGTAGCATGCTGGACAAACTTTTTGCCTTGCGTGGGGAGAAAGATGATATACTGATTGTGAAGAATGGCAGGATTACCGATACATCGATTGCCAATGTCGCCCTTTGGAACGGAACAGAATGGCATACTCCTTCTTTTCCGTTGCTGAAAGGAACGCAGCGTCAGTTTTTACTTGACAGAAAGCAGATAATAGAAACAGACATATCCGTAGAAAACCTTTCTTCGTATTCCCGGATATGTCTGTTTAACGCCATGATTCCCTTTGGAGAGATAACGCTCGGTTGTGAGGAGTTGGACTATTAGATAGGCCAACCTTCTTCTTTCAGCGCTTCTTTCAGTTGTAAAAATCTTTCGGCTTCCACATCGTTGTCGATAAATTTATCGAAGTTTGCGATGTTCATAGCAGCCCAAGTCTTGCCTTTTTCCACTTCTGTGTCTGGAGCAAACGAAAGATATAATTTCATCGCTTTCTGATAGTTACCTTCCAGCATCCAGTAATGTGCCCGGTAACTGATAACGGCAGGCAGCTTCTTAAACTGTTCGGGCAGACATTTATAAATCATATCGGCAGCTTCCGACTGCGAAGCCAGTACGGCATAATACATACCGTCTATTTGTGTATCAATTCCCTTGAGTGTCGTGACAAAAGCATCATAAATCTGAATGCTTAATATCTGGTTGATAATAAATATCCGTGGAACGGGAGTGTGTGCGCACATGGCCATGATGTGGTCAGTATCTATTTCACCATCGAACATATCACGGAATATTTTTTCATAAGGCAGTCTGACACTGGATATGCCTTGCGGTTGGAAGCAAATCCAGTATAAATTGCGTTCTGAGATTCGTCCGTTTTTGTCCCGATATGTGATGTGAATAGGGTGATAGCAGCAAATAGCCATAAGCAATGCTTCTGCAACTTCTTCTCCATTACCTTCTTCCGAGAAATCGCATGTCATGACGTCTGTAGCGAAAGGTGTTTCCAGACCTTCTATTTTTGCTATCTCGTTGTATGGGATAAAGTGATTTTCTTCTAGCACCACTTCTTTCCCTTCTACTCCCCAGATGAACAACTCTGCTTTTAATTGCAGCGTACGTGATTCGTAAATATACTGACAACCGTTTGTTTCTGAAGTGATTCGAGTATATGGATAGTGCAAGGTACTTTCTTCCAGCCGTGCTTTCATTTCCTGATAAGCTTCCAGTATATCCGAAGAATGAGGCTGTTGCTCTTCTTCCTTTTGAGGAGTTTCCGGTTCGGCCGTTACTTTTTCATTCTCAGGTTGAGGAAGAGGCTGTTCTTCCTTGTCTGATTCTGGCTGAGCGGTTTGCATCTGTTCCTTTTCATGAATCAGTTGTTCCTTTTCCTCTAGTAAAAGATGCATCTTTTTCTGCAATTCTGAAAGGTTGGCTTTCAAAGTTGAATTCTCAGATTGGATAGCATCTAATTTTTCCTGAGTTTCGGAAAGTTCTCTTTGCAAGGCTGTATAGTTTTTTGCAAGATCTTGTGAAGATTTTTCAGATTGTTCTTCCAGTTCCTTTTTATTAGCCTCGAGGATTTCTTTTTGTTTTTCTACTTCAGCCAGTTTTTCTTCCAGCTCTTTCTTGCTGGCGGTGATAGTTTCTTTTTGCTTTGCCGCTTCAGTTAGTCTTGCTTCCAGTTCTTTCTTACTGGCGGTGATAGTTTCTTTCTGCTTTTCCGCTTCGGTCAGTTTTTCTTCTAGTTCTTTCTTACTGGCAGCGATGGTTTCTATCTGCTTTCCCGCTTCAGTTAGCTTTTCTTCCAGTTCTTTTTTGCTGGCGGTGATGGTTTCTTTTTGCTTTTCTGCTTCAGTCAGTTTTGCTTCCAGTTCTTTCTTATCAGTAGCTAGAACTTCTTTCTGTCTTTCAGAATCGGCTAGCTGATTTTTTAATTGTTGAATATCATTATCTCGTGAAACAATTTCCTGTTCAGAATATTGCATTTTCTCCAATCCGGTTGCTTTGTCGGATTGAAGTCTGGATATTTCAGTTTGGAGAAGTGAAATCTCTTTCTGATGTTCTGCAATTGAGGTTTGTAATTGGGTGAGTTCAGTTTGTGCAAGTGATAACTCTTCCTGTGTTTCGGTTAGCTGAGTACGTTTATAAGTTGCCTCTTTATTAGCATCTTTGACTTCAAATGAAAGTTGCTGATTCTTTATTAATAAAGCTTCGTTGTCGTTTTGTAATTGTTCAATATCAATGCCTGTCAGCTTTTTGATCAGATGAAAAGTGAATTTACCCATAACTGTGTAAAAAGATAATTTGGTTAATGAATGTTGCAAATTACGTAAATATTTCTGAATGTTCAGTATAAATGCGGTTTAAATTGTATCTTTTTGCATGAAAAATCCAATCTATTTCAATCTTTATCATTAGTTTTGTACTTCATTTTAGAAAAATAAGAAAAATGCAAGACTTTATAACACACAATGAATATTTAACTGGAAATCGGGCGAATAGTTTGATTAATCGCAAAATGATATTCCGTATATTGGGTATTTTATTGTTTATAGAAGGTGGGCTGTTTTTATTATGTGCAGGTGTTTCCCTGTGCTATCAGGAACATAGTTATATTTATTTTCTTTATTCAACCTTATTGGCCGCAGCTGTCGGTTGCGTGCTGTTGTTCCTTGGTCGTAATGCAGAAAATAAGCTTTCTCGTCGTGATGGCTACTGTATTGTTGCATTTACATGGCTTTTATTTACTACGTTTGGAATGCTTCCTTTCTACCTTAGTGGCGAAATACCTTCTGTTACCGATGCTTTCTTTGAAACGATGTCAGGGTTTACAACCACAGGTGCAACGATTCTTGATGATATTGAGTCACTGTCGTATGGAATGCTTTTCTGGCGTAGCTTTTCTCAGTGGATTGGAGGTTTAGGAATTGTCTTTTTTACGATAGCGGTATTACCGATATTCGGAGTCGGAAATCAGGTTCTGTTTTCTGCTGAAGCGACAGGGGTGACTCATGATAAGATTCATCCGAAAATCAGTATAATGGCTCAGTGGCTGTGGACTGTATATTTGCTTCTTACAATAACGGAAACGGTATTGTTGATGTTGGGAGGCATGAATTTGTTTGATGCAGTCTGTCATTCGTTTACAACTACTGCTACGGGAGGATATTCTACTAAACAAGATAGTGTGGCATATTGGAATTCTCCTTTTATAGAGTATGTGATAGCGATTTTTATGGTCCTGTCGGGAATAAACTTTTCATTATATTTTATGTGCCTGAAAGGAAAATTCTTCAATCTGTTCAAAGACGATGAATGTAGATGGTTCTTGATGTCTGTAGGTATAGTAACTTTACTTATCACAGTTCCTTTGGTCATGCAAAACCATTATGGATGGGAAGAAGCTTTTCGGAAGGCATTTTTTCAAGTAGCAAGTATTCATACATCTTGTGGGTTTGCTACTGATGATTATAATGTATGGCCTCATTTTACATGGATGCTTTTGATTTATACAATGTTTGCAGGAGGTTGTACTGGCTCTACTGGCGGGGGAATAAAGAATATGCGTTTGCTTATTCTTTTCCGTAATATGAAGAATGAGTTCAGCCGCCTGATTCATCCTCGTGCTGTATTACCCGTAAAGGTAAATCAGCAGGCACTTTCTCTTTCTACTATCTCTACTGTAAATACTTTTATTTTATTGTATTTGATTTGTATTTTTGTAGGCTGGGTAGCTTTAATGTTTATGGGGCTTGAACTTACAGAGTCTTTTGGACTGGTAGCTTCTAGTTTGGGTAATGTCGGACCTGGTTTAGGTGCATATGGTCCTGCCTTTTCGTGGAGTGCTCTTCCTGATCTTGCTAAATGGTTACTGTCTTTTATGATGTTAATAGGAAGATTGGAGCTATTTGGCATTCTGCTGATGTTTTCGCCTGGTTTTTGGCATAAACGTTGACCTTTCTGTTAGGTATCGAAAAGTCTTGTATAGAGAAGTTTAATACTGATTATTGCATAAGATAAATAGCCATATCATTACTTAAATAAAGTTTGATACGGCTATTTTTTATTCTGAAAGTAACTATCCTATACTTTCTGGAATGCTCATTTAATTTTGAGGCACTCTCATGTTTGTATTAATTATAGTTCTAAAGCTAGAACGAAAATTTGTTAGTCGATAAAGCGTTTGGTCAGCTCATCAAATTCGTCTATTCTTCTATCACGCAAGAATGGCCACCAGCGACGAACATTTTCGCTTCGGTTCATATCTATCTCTACTACGAGATTTTCTTCTTTCAGATTGCTTGCTTGTGCAAGAATTTCTCCTTGTGGTCCGGCTACGAAGCTATTTCCCCAAAATTGGATGCCATTGGTTTGTCCGGAAGGATCAGGTTCAAGTCCTACTCGGTTTACGGCGATGACAGGAAGTCCGTTTGCAACAGCATGACCGCGCTGTACTGTTACCCATGCTCCAAGCTGACGCATCTTTTCATCTTGTGTATCACTGCTTTCCCATCCGATTGCTGTTGGATAAATAAGTAGTTCTGCACCTTTTAAAGCCATCAGTCTGGCTCCTTCTGGATACCATTGATCCCAGCATACTTGAACACCTAGTTTACCCAGACTTGTTTCTATTGGCTCAAATCCCAGATCACCTGGAGTGAAATAGAATTTTTCATAATAGGCAGGATCATCTGGTATATGCATTTTACGATATTTTCCCGCAATACTTCCGTCAGTGTCGAATACAACGGCTGTATTGTGATAAAGTCCGGGTGCACGACGCTCAAATAGTGAAGTAGCCAATACTATATGATAAGCTGCTGCTATTTCACTATAAAATCCGGTTGACGGTCCGGGGATAGGCTCTGCCAGATCAAATAAAGATGTATCTTCTGTTTGACAGAAATAGGGAGTATTATGTAATTCCTGTAGAACAACAAGTTGTGCACCGGCTTGTGCAACAGAAGCAATATTACGGTGCAATTTTTCCAAATTTATTTTCAGGTCATTCGTACATGCTTGTTGTACAATACCTACTCGAATGGTTCTTTTCATATCGGTTAAAATTTTAATGTTTGCTGTTTTTTACACTTTCCGGATATTGCATGGTAACGCAATGCAATGAGCCATGCTGCTTAATTAGTGGGCAACAATCTATTCCTACAATATCTTTTTCAGGAAAAGCTTGTGCTAATATCTGAGCAGCCTTTTGATCGTTATCCGGTTGGTTGTATGTCGGATACAATATGGCATCATTCATTATCAGGAAATTGGCATATGTTGCAGGCAGACGTTCACCTTCTTCATCATAAATAGCTGTTGGCATGGGCAGAGGAAGCAAGCGGTATGGTGTATTCTCCAGTGTGCGGAACGTTTTCAGCTGTTCTTCCATTTTAATGAGTTCATCATAATGTTCATCTGCGCTATCTGTACATTGTACATAAACAATAGTGTTGTCCGGACAAAGTCTAGCCAATGTATCTATGTGGCTGTCAGTATCATCACCTGCAAGGAATCCGTGATCCAGCCATAAAACTTGTTGAAGATTAAATCTTTCTTTTAAGTATAGCTCTATATCCTCACGCGTCATTACGTCGTTCCGATTAGGAGCGAGGAGACAGGTAGAAGTTGTAAGCATGGTTCCTTTACCATCACTTTCGATAGATCCTCCTTCAAGTATAAAGTTACGACAGTTTGTATAACTCCCTTTTAACAGATTGCTCTGATATAAATTCCAGTTTATCAGATTATCTTTATTTGCTGCAAACTTCATTCCCCAACCATTAAAACAGAAATCTAACAGCAGGGGAGTCCCGTCATTTTGGAGCAATGTGATAAAGCCGTGATCGCGTGCCCAAGTATCGTTGGTCGGGCATTTTACAAAATGTATATTGTCTTTATATTTGAAGTCTTTTAATTTTTCTGGATATTCAGGGGCAATCAGTAAAAGAGGTTGCCGAGAAGCTATTTCACTGGCGAGGTTGAAAAAACATGTTTCTACTTCATCTAACATGTAGTTCCAGTCGGTTCCGCTATGCGGCCACGTCAGCTGGATGTAGCTTTGTGGATGCCATTCGGCGGGTAAGAAATAATTCTTTTCCATAATGAGATAGTTTGTTTTATAATGTTGTTGTTCTTTTCTTATTGGCTGTTGCGCTTGCTGCGACGTTTTAATAGAATCCAGTCAAATAATTCGCGCCAGTTCGTAAAATCTTTTTTATACATTAAACCTATTCCTTGTGTTGTCAGAGTAGATTTTGTAAAGTATCTGTCGTTGGTCTGATTATATCCTTTCAAGCGGAAATCACCGTTTTTAGTCAGTAGCCACATTGCTTCAAAATCTCCTACGAAGTTGGTGTTACGCATAGGGTTATCGCGGTAACCGAAATTACCATTAATAATTAATCGGTTGTTAAGCAGTCTTCCTGAAAGAATAGCTTCTGCCTCTACGTCAGTCCACCCTTTATCGCCTGTACTTAAATTGGTTCCCACGTTCCAGTTCTGGCTGTCTATTACTTGAGAAAGCATATTATTTAACTGTCCGGAAAGTGTGCTGAAAGCCAGTGAACTTGTTGCATCCGACTGATTGGCATTGTTGGCATAATCAAAGGTATAAAACTTTCCAATACTCAACAAATAAATGATTTGTGTATTCATTTGCTCTTCTGTACTGGTTAAACTTCGTACCAATTCCCGGTCTTCATCGCTAACGGTCGGCAAGTCCAGGTCGAATTTTAATGTAGGAGCCGTCAGGTTACCTCTCAGATTCAGTAAACAGTTTACCTTTACAGTTCCTTTGGTATTTGAAGCATCAGCCACTAAATCATTTAATGAAGCAGAGTTAACGGTATAAACAGCCTGTACATCCAGATTGGCTTCTCGTGGATTTCCGTTGAATGAAACTGTTCCTCCTGATTGCAGGATGAAATCTTTATGGATAACATTCTGCATGCTCATTTTGTATATTCCTTCTTCGATATTGTAGTTACCGAAAATCTGGAAATCTCCTTTATTATAATAGTTGATACGCAGGTTGCCGGTTCCGTTTGCAGAAATGTTATCTCTTGCTATAGGATCCATGACGATACGCATGGTAGCAGCCGGAGTTGCTTCTATCTGGAGATTAATGTGGGTATCAGTAGGAGTGTCTTCTTCCTCCTTATTATCTGTTTTGTTTAAATGATGATATAATTCAGTCTGAATGTTTTCTTGCTGTCTTCGGGGAGTCTTATCCACAAATTTTATAAATTGTGTATTGGTTGCTTCAGCTGCTGTGGCGGTTACGTATGTAAACTTTGTTTGTGGATCAGTTCGTAATGTCCCGTCCACAGTAAGTGTATTGTTTCCCCCGCGCAGCAACACTTCTCCAGTTGTATATATTTTACCATAGAAAGGGAATTCAGGTGTTTCCTTTTCCGTGTGATATACCAGCATATTGTTTGTGTTGAACCGGAAATCATACATCAGGTTCTTTAGTTTTGTATGTCTGAGTGCGCCATTAACTAACCCGGTATGTCCTTCGGGGTCTGTTACTTGTATGTTGTCGAAGGCAAAGTGCCCTGAGCTTATACGGAATGAGTCTGCATGAGCGGTGAATGATGTATTAAGGATATTTACTTTCATGCTGGCATCTGCTTGAGCACATCCCTCTAAGTCAAGTCCGGAGAAAGGACCGTATAATCGGACACGTCCAAAGACTCTTCCCTGCATATTTGTAAATATATTCTCTACAAAAGGTTGCAGGAAGGAAAGATTTGTGCCTCCTGCCTGAATATTTAAGTTTAATCCTTTTTCCTTAGGCGAAACATACCCGGTTACATTAGTGAAGTAATGATCATTCTCTTTTATGTCGGCATGTAAGCGTACTCCTCCTAATTCATTGTCCCATTCACCTCTTATATCTCCCTGACCTAATAACGCATCGTTCAGCGAAAAGTCTTTTACGTTGAGTCGGGTATACATCACCGGATTGTCAAGTACATTATGTAAGTGTACACGTCCAGTTACTAGACCATTGAATTTAACTGCATGAAACTGAATTATATCCATTACATATTGTAAGTTGATATTGCTCAAATCCACCAGACAAGAGTCTGTTGTTTCCTTTCCAATACGTCCGTTTGCACGTACATATTGGTTTTGATGCTCAAATAGAAAGTTGTCGATTTCTATCAGGTTTTTATCAATGGTTATTTGTGATGGATGTATTTTCCATATCGTATCATTTAAAATAATTTTGCTTGGACGCAGGTCTATCATCGTTGATAAGCGATTACTTTCTTCTGACTTACGGAAACTTGTAATAGCTTCTACCATACCGCTAAAAGTGGAAGGAACATTATTCCCCCAATGGATGGTCGTTTTTAATTTATCGTCGCTGACCCGAGAATTTACAGCCAAATTAATCATTGCACCTTTTTGCAGACGTTTGTTTATACGCACTTGGCATTGCAGTTCATCTGAAGTGTTATTACACAATAACGTTCCTGATTCGAAATATGAGTCGTTGTAAACAAATGCTGGAAGATAACCTCTAATTTGCAACCGTGTACGGTTATCATCAAAATATCCGTTTAATGTAGCCGGCATGTATAGTTCAACAGGGATTTTGAATACCTTTGAGAATAACTCTGTATCTTCCAACTGGAAATTGAACTGAAAATCATTGTTTGTTTCAGGTAATTCCTTGTTGAGAACGAGTAATGACGGAATGTACCGTTGCAATGTCTTCAATATACTTGCTGGAAGAGTACGGTAAGAATAGTTCCCTTTGACAAAGCCATTGAGGAAAGGAGAACGGATTTCTATTTGTTTTTCCTGACTATTACTTACGTTTCCGGCAAATATGCTTAAGTTTTTTAAGAAATAACATTGATCTTTTTCTGGAGCGTTGACCTGTACGCTGTCAATACTGATTTTTCCCTTCATGTCATCAATGGAGTGTCCGCTGAAGTCGGCTGTCAGATTCAGTGACATATCTGTATCTTTATATTGGTCTGTCAGATTCAGATCGTTAGGACGGAAGTTACGTACCACAGCTTTTAGATTGAAATCAGGCACAGCTTGTCGTGTCGCAACATGTCCGTTTATCTCAATGTTTGCATTGCTGTCGTTCAAAGATAATTTTCCGTTAAATCCTCCTGGAGTATATTGTCCGTCAAGCATGATGTTGCGGTACTCATACTGCTTGTATGTAAACGAAGAAATTACTCCCTTAATATATGATTCAGCTTTGCCATCATGATATTTGAAACCTTGCAATTCTATGTCGAATGTTGTGCTTCCCAGTGTCTTTTCCTGGTTTAACAAGGTTCCTAATTGTAATTCCGGACTAATTATTTTTCCAGAATAAGAACGTAGATGGGTTAATGTATCGGAATGCATGGTTACATTGGCCCGAATACTTCCTACATCTGTAAGAAGTGTACCATGTGTTGTTAATTGATTCAGATAACCGGAAATATCTCCGTTGAAACTTATGCTCCCAATCCGTTTCAGAATATCGGGAACATTGTTCTTGCCACTTAGGTTATAAAGTAACCAGTTAATACCTTCTTTATCTACTTCCAGTTGCGACAGGTTACCGAAAAGGAACATATTATTTTTTTCGTTCCAGTGGTTTATCATAGCTTCTGCTTTCAGCAAAAGACTTTGAGTATTGTTTGATATATAAATGTCTGTACACTTGGTTTGATATCCTTTTCCGTCCAACGACATGCGCAGGTTTATAGCTTCATTGAAATGAGCTAGTGCAGGTACAAACATGGCAAAGTCAGCCAACGTAATACGAGCTCTCATATGAGCCATATACCGTGTGTCATTGTTTATTACAGGAGCAGATGAAGCACTGTCATATGTTGCAGCAAGCGTATCTATATTCAGCTCACTGTTAGGAAAAGAAACCTCAATATTGTTTGCCTGTAATCCATGGTGATTGGCTGTAATTTTCAGTGCCAGTTTCTTTAATTTGAATCCACTCTGTTCGTTGAAACTTATACGTTTGATTTGCGCATTGAGAGAATCAGGGGTTAAGGCTTTCAGTGAAAGTGTTGCTGAAAGATTCTGTATGCCTAAATGGTTTGAATTAAAACGTCCAGGAGTTTGAGCTTCGGAAAGTAAGTCATAGTAGACCTGTCCGCGACGAATCAATACGGAATTAATACGCAGATCGATGGTTGATTTTTTCTTGATTGTATCTTTTGAGGCAAATGCATCAAGTACAAACTGGAAATTTGTCTTACTGTCAGGGGTCGGACGGTTGAGGTGGGCGTTCAGACCAAAAAGCTGTACACTGCTGATGCGTATTTTGCCGTGTAATAAAGACGATAACTCCATCTTAGCAGATAAACGGTTTATTTTCAGCAGCTCCTTGCCAGACTTGTCTTCCAGATATACATTCTGTATAATGACACGGTTCAGCAGTCCTAAATCGATATTTCCGATTCTGACCTCAGTCTGCATGATACGGCTGAGCTCTTGAGCCGTAAAATCGGATAGCCGTTTTTGAATAAAAGGAATACTCAAAACGGCGATAATTCCGAAATAGCATACCAAAGCTAATATGATGGTAGATCGGACAATATGTTTTATACTTCTGAACTTGCTCATGGGTATGACTCAAAAATTAATCAAAATTACAAATATCGCTCGAAGTAATCTATATTTTACCTTCTTATTTTATTATTTTTAAAATACAAATTCGTACTTTTGGCACATTATTTAGAAACTAACACATTTAAGGTATATGAAGAAGAACATAATGTTAGCATGCCTGATGGCAATGGCATTGGGAGCACAGGCTCAACAGGGGGGAATTACACAAGACATGTTGAACCAAATCAAAAGCAGCTATAAGCATACGCCGGCAGATAAGGCTATTTATAATGCCATGGCTGAAACCAGTATAGCAGTACTTGCGAAAAATCATGAAAATCTGGCTAATTTCGATACTAACTTCACAAATAAAGTTGTTTCACATGGCATAACAGACCAGCAGCAGTCTGGACGTTGCTGGCTTTTTACCGGATTGAACGTATTGCGTGCTCAGATGATGGCTAAATATGGTCTGGACGAAATGGAGTTCTCTCAGAACTATTGCTTTTTCTACGACCAGCTAGAGAAAGCTAATCTTTTCTTGCAGGGAATTATTGACACGCGTGAAAAACCAATGGATGATAAGATGGTAGAGTGGTTATTCCGCAATCCTATAAGCGACGGAGGACAATTTACTGGTATTTCAGATGTTATAGGTAAGTATGGAGTAGTTCCATCTTCGGTTATGCCAGAAACCTATAGTAGTGAAAACACATCACAGATAGCTCGTCTGGTTGGCTTGAAGTTGAGAGAGTTCGGTCTGCAATTACGTGATGAGGCTGCAAAAGGAGTAAAGGTTTCTGCACTTGAAGCTAAAAAAACAGAAATGCTTTCTACCGTTTATCGTATGCTTGCCTTAGCATTCGGTGAACCTGTGGAACGTTTTACGTGGACTATGAACGGTGAAACGAAGGAGTATACTCCACAGTCTTTTTATCAGGAATATTTGGGAAATGACTTAACCAATAATTATGTCATGCTGATGAATGACCCCAGTCGTGAATATTATAAATGCTACGAAATAGATTTTGACCGTCATGTTTATGATGGAAAGAACTGGACTTACGTCAATTTACCTGTTGAGGATATAAAAGCAATGGCTATTGAATCAATAAAGGATAGTACAATGATGTATTTCTCTTGTGACGTCGCGAAATTCTTAGACAGTAAACGTGGTACTCTCGATTTAAAGAATTTTGATTATGAATCACTGATGGGTACTACGTTCGGAATGAATAAGAAACAGCGTGTCCAGACCTTTGCCAGTGGATCCAGCCATGCTATGACTTTGATGGCTGTAGATTTGGATAAAGACGGTAAGCCGAAGAAATGGATGGTTGAAAACAGTTGGGGAGCAGAGGCTGGTTATAAGGGACATCTGATTATGACCGATGAGTGGTTTGACGAATATATGTTCCGTCTGGTAGTAGAAAAGAAATATGTACCAGAAAAGGTACTGAATATTTTGAAGCAGAAGCCAATCCGTCTGCCGGCATGGGACCCAATGTTTGCTCCAGAAGAATGATGAGCAGATAAGTTTGTTTATATATTTTTGTAGACGTCCTGATGTTTTCTGAAAACCTGTATTTTCAGAAAACATCAGGACGTTTATTTTTGGCTTTAGGGTTGTTTTTCTCTTCCTTTTTGCTTAATTTCGTAATTATCCTTAATTTAAAATCTGATTCTTATGAAGAAATATCGGAAAGCAAAATCGAAGTATATTGCTGTCTGTTCGTTAACCTTATGGTTATATCAGCCTGTAAATGCACAAATAGAGATTACAACTCTTCCGGATAGTGTGATAACGGTTGGATACGCTCGGGGTACACTGAAGAACATATCCGGTTCGGTAGAACAAATTACCGAACAGCAAATGAATAAAGAGCAAATAACTAATCCGCTGGAAGCTATTCAGGGACGAGTACCAGGATTGACTATCATGAAAAGCAGTAATGGTACAGCAGCTTTGGAATCTGTCCGAATGCGAGGAACCACTTCGTTGACAAGTGGTAATGATCCATTGATAATTGTAGATGGGGTGTTGGGCGATTTAAGTATGCTGACTTCGATTTATCCGACCGATATAGAAAGTTTTACAATCTTGAAAGATGCCTCAGAAACAGCGCAGTACGGTTCTCGTGGTGCCTCGGGTGTGATTAATATTACAACAAAAAAAGGAATCTCTGGTAAAACGCGTATTAATTACAACGGAAGCTTTGGCATTGCCCATGCTTATCGTCATCTGGATATGCTCTCTGGCGATGAATATCGGAAAGTAACAAGCGAAAATGGAATTTCTATTCTGGATAAAGGCTGTAATACTGATTTTCAAAAAGAAATAGAACAATTGGGCTTGCAGCAGAATCATAACATTGCTTTTTATGGTGGAGGAGATGCTTCCAACTATCGTGTTTCTTTGGGCTATCTGAACCGTGAGGGAGTGATACAGAATGAAAGCATGAAGCTTTTTACATCGAATATGAATATGTCGCAAGATATATTCGATAAATTTATCCAATGCGAACTTGGACTGTTTGGATCAGTCAAGAAAAACCGGAATTTGTTCGATTATCAGAAAACTTTTTATTCGGCAGCGGCTTTTAACCCTACTTTCCCTAACCATAAAGATTATACGACCGACGCTTGGGACCAGATAACTACTGCCAGCCAGATAACCAATCCTTTGGCTTGGATGGAGGTCAATGATCGTGATGATGTTTCTTATTTCAGTGCTCATGCCCGTTTGAATTTTAATTTGTCGCCCGACCTGAAATTTATACTTTTCGGCTCGTATACTTATAATGATACAGAGAACTCACAGTATTTGCCCACTATAGTCTGGGCAAACGGACAGGCGTATCGTGGAAACCGCCGTTCAGAATCTGTCTTAGGAAATGCAATGCTTACGTATCGGAAACAGTTGAAAAAGCATTTCATAGATGTATTGGGCTTGGCAGAGTTGGAAAAAAATACATATACCGGATTTTATACTACGGTAACAAACTTTTCCTCCGATCTTATGGGGTTCGACAATCTTCAGGCTGGAGCTCTGCGTCCCTGGGAAGGAACAGGTTCATATTATGAGGAACCTCATCTGGCATCTTTTCTGGGGCGAGTGAATTATACATATGACGACCGTTATGTACTGACAGTCAATGCTCGTACGGATGCATCTTCAAAGTTTGGAGCAAATCATAAATGGGGCTTTTTCCCATCTGTTTCTGCTGCATGGAATGTGTCAAATGAACAGTTTATGAAGCAGATTACCTGGATTGATAATTTGAAGTTGCGCCTGGGTTATGGACTTGCTGGAAATCAGGGAGGTATAGATTCGTATACGACGATGAATCTAGTCCGGCCCAATGGAGTCGCACCTGTCGGAAATTCTCCTGTAGTGACTTATGAAACATTACGCAATATCAATCCCGATCTGAAGTGGGAAGTAAAACATACTTTCAATGCCGGTTTCGATGTGGGCTTTTATGGCAACCGTTTGCTGCTGTCTGTCAATTATTACAACTCTAAGACAACCGATATGCTTTATAATTATCGGGTAAGTGTTCCTCCTTTTACCTACAATACATTGCTCGCCAATATTGGTTCTATGCGTAACAGCGGTACAGAAATCTCTGTTGGTATTACTCCATTGAAGACCAAGGATATGGAGCTGAATATCAATGCAAATATAACTTTCCAGAAGAACAAGTTGCTTTCGCTGAATGGTATGTATAATGGCGAATATATTTCGGCCTCGGAGTATACTGTTATAGCCGGACTTGACGGGGCAGGTTTTCATGGAGGATATAATAATATTGTATATCAGATTGTAGGACAGCCTTTGGGAGTTTTTTATCTTCCTCACTGTACCGGATTGGTTCCCGATGGTAATGGTGGATATAAATATGAAATCGCCGACTTGAATGGGGGAGGTGTAAATCTGGAAGACGGAGAAGACCGTTATGTGGCAGGTCAGGCTATGCCTAAGACCTTGCTTGGCTCAAACATTAGTTTCCGGTATAAACGTTTTGATGTATCGTTGCAGATAAACGGAGCTTTCGGACATAAAATATATAATGGAACTTCACTGACTTATATGAATATGAATATTCTTCCCGACTATAATGTAATGGAGGAAGCTCCCCGACAAATGATAAAAGATCAGACCGCAACTGATTATTGGCTGGAGGATGGAGATTATATTAATTTCGATTATCTGACAGTAGGGTATGATGTTCCTCTGAAAAATACGAAGTTTTTACATAACATGCGTCTGGCGTTCACTATCAACAACTTGGGAACAATAAGCGGCTATTCGGGATTAACCCCTCTTATAAACAGTATGACCGTAGACTCTACATTGGGAGTTGATGACAAACGGACTTATCCGTTGTCGCGTACCTATACTCTTAGTTTAAGTCTTAATTTTTAAATGTTTAGCCATGAAAAAAATATATATATTATTTTTGACTTGCACTTCATTGTTCAGTATATCGTGCAGCAGTTTCCTTGAAGAAGATCCTCGGGATGGTTTATTGGGAGATAATGCTTATTCTACACTGCCGGCTCTCTATCGGAATTGTGTAGCATCGCTTTATAACTGTGTAGGCAGTTATAAAGATAGTGAAGGATTGCAGGGAACAGGGAGAGGTATCTATGACCTGAATACTTTTACGACCGATGAGGCTATTATGCCCACCCGTGGAGGTGACTGGTATGATGGTGGATTCTGGCAAGGACTCTACCTGCATCAGTGGGGAGTAAATAGCGATGCCATATTGAATACTTGGGAGTACTTGTTCCAGAGTATTAAGCTATGTAATTATTCGTTGGAGCAGATTGAACATTTCTCAGCGACACATACTGATAAAGAACTTCCGGCTTATAAGGCAGAGGTACGTGCCCTTCGTGCTATGTTTTATTATTATGCGATGGATTTATTCGGACGCATTCCTCTGCTTGTTACTTCCGATGCGGCCGGTGCGGAAATGAAACAGGCAGAGCGTGATAAGATTTTTACTTTTATCGTAAATGAATTGCGGGAGGCTGTTCCTTTCCTGAGCGAAGAGAAAAGTAATATTCCTGGTGAATATTATGGCAGAATGACAAAGCCTGTTGCTTATTTTCTGTTGGCTAAGCTGATGCTGAATGCTGAAGTATATATGGATTCCGACTGGACAGATGGTGTCTTTCCGGATGGCAGAAAAATCTTCTTTACTGTAAACGGAGAAAATCTCAATGCTTGGAAAGCTGCACAATATTACTGTACACAGATTTCTCAGATGGGTTATCAGTTAGAAAAAGATTATTCTTCAAATTTTGCCATATTCAATGAGTCTTCTCAGGAAAATATTTTTGTAATACCGATGAGCAAGACTTTATACACCAACCAGATGCAATATTTGTTCCGCTCCCGTCACTATAATCATGCAAAGGCCTATGGATTAGGAGGTGAAAATGGTTCAAGTGCAACGCTTGAGGTTTTGCAGACTTTTGGGTATGGCACAGACAAAGTTGATCCTCGTTTCGGTTACTGCTATTTCGCCGATGAGGTGTACGATTTACAGGGAAATCCTATTCTGCTCGACGACGGCACTCCGCTGGTATATTATCCAGAGGCAATAGTCCTCGATGTTTCCAATTCGGTATATGAACAAACAGCTGGAGCACGTATGAAGAAATATGAAGTGGATAATACAGCATTAAAAGATGGAAAGTTGATGGATAATGATATTGTCTTGTTCCGTTATGCTGACGTGTTGCTGATGATGAGTGAGGCCAAAGTGAGAAATAACGAAAATGGAACAGGAGAATTGAATGAAGTCCGTGGCAGAGTAGGAGCTTCGTATCGTGAAGCAACTCTTGAAAACTTGCTGGATGAAAGGCAGATGGAGCTGGCGTGGGAAGGCTGGAGGCGTCAGGACTTGATTCGTTTCCGTCAATTCACTCGTCCGTATAGCTTCCGTCCACAGCTTCCCGGTGAAGAAAACGGTTATACAACTGTTTTCCCGATACCTGAAAAGGTAATAGTGATGAATGGGGTACTGAAACAAAATCCGGGGTATTGACAAATTATTTTATTGGATATTCCTTTTGGGGATTTTTTGTTGTTCTTTGCATTGATTATAAGTTGTTTACGTGGTCTTGGACCTGCCTTTGAAAAAGTATATGTTCTTTTCCCGAAGATATCTCGATATTTTCGGGAAAAGATGCTGAAGAATTTATACTTTTTTGAGGGAATGTTATTAAGACTATGCTGTTGTTTTTCTTTTGTAATAAAAAATCTTCGTGGATCAGTGTTTTTTCGTTTTCGCATGTCGTCCGGATGAAATAACTTCTTGAGCTGATTCCGCCCGATTCTGATAGAATGTTTTTTCAAGGAAAATAATAGGATAAAACGCAGAATAAAGCGAATTTGAGCATTCTCACTGACGGTCAGAGAGTTTGGCTTCTGGTGGCACGGAATGACATAAGGACGTAAAAACGGATTTAGGCGGATTGCAGTAAGAGATGCACTTCCAAACCATTACCCGACACCAATTGCACATTTAACGCTAACAGGCTCTATTTCTGCGTTCTGCGTAGGTTTACATTCTGCCCTTACAACTCCCATAAACTAATTTTGCACCAAACAAAAAGAATGATTATGCGGAGCACTTTCAAGACAGTCTTCTATGTAAACGGAAGCAAGGAAAAGAACGGAATTGTCCCCATCATGGGACGGGTTACAATCAACGGGACTATCGCACAGTTCAGTTGCAAACAGCACATTTCAAAGGAACTTTGGGATGCCAAAGGCAACAGGGCGAAAGGAAAGAGCCGTGAGGCGGTGGCAGTAAACTACGCCCTTGATAATATCAAGGCGCAGATAACGAAACACTACCAGCGGCTTTCCGACCGTGAGGCGTTTGTCACGGCAGAAATGGTGCGCAATGCCTACCAAGGCATCGGCACGGAGTATGAGACATTGTTGCGTGCCTTTGACAAGGAGAACGAGGCGTTTGCCAAACGGGTGGGCAAAGACCGCTCCAAGCGCACGTACCAAAAGTACCTGACCGTCCGCAAATACGTGGCAGAGTTCATAACAAGGCACTACAAGCGGACGGACATGGCGATGAACGAACTGACGGAGGATTTCATCCGTGACTACTGCCTGTACCTGCGAAACGAGGTCGGGCTGGCGCAGTCATCCGTGTGGATATACTCCATACCGTTGAAACACATCGTCACCACGGCGCACTACAACGGCAAGATACCGAGAAACCCGTTTGCGATGTACCACGTTGACCCCGACCACAAGGAACGTGGCTTTCTGACGGAGAATGAAATTCAAGCATTAAGTGCAATCAAGCTGGACAATCCCAACTTTGCATTGGCAAGGGATTTGTTCCTGTTCGGTTGTTGGACGGGCATCTCGTTCACGGACATCAAGAACCTGACCACTGACAACATTGTTGAAATGAACGGCACACCATGGATTGTGTCGAAACGCCAAAAGACGGGCGTACCGTTCCAAATCAAGCTGATGGACATCCCTATGCAGATAATCAGGCGTTACGAGCCGTTCAGAAGAGACAAGCGGCTTTTCAATATCGGCTCGCTTGACATGGTGAACAAGCGCATCAAGGCCGTGGCGAAGAAATGCGGGATAGAAAAGCCGATTTCATTCCACCTGAGCCGCCACTCCTTCGCTGTCTTGGCTCTCAATTACGGTATGCCGATAGAAAGCGTGAGCAAGATTTTGGGGCATACCAATATCACCACAACGCAAATTTACGCGCGTGCGCCCAGAATGGTCGCTTAATAAATACTTCTTTAGCAAGAAGTTAGGATTGG
>ERZ773170.1328-NODE-1328-length-19205-cov-13.447311_pt1 | contig 19205 bp, 14 predicted proteins | sample MGYA00581002_ERZ773170 | MGnify/ENA primary metagenome ERZ773170 (study PRJEB29015, sample SAMEA2737811) | human gut metagenome | biome: human gut; feature: human-associated habitat; material: faeces | place: China | collected 2012 ... | reverse complement strand
ACATCTCTGCACTGCGTAAAAAGCTGCGCATTGCGATGGGCTATGATCCCATTCATAACCGCATCGGAGAAGGGTATCTGTTGGGAGGACCGGAAGAATGAAGAAGCTGTCTCTCCAATGGCGCATCACGCTGATGACCGTCCTGCTTACAGGTGTCACCTGCATCTCCATGAATCTGTTGCTCTGCTCGTCTGGCGTATATTATATGGACTCCATCGCGGATTCACTTCAAGACTATGGTCCTATTGTCCTCGAGGACGGAGGGACTGCCAGCTTTGACCCGCAGCTTGTCCCATCCGGTGAGGGCTTGACGATCGTTGTCAGTGGGGCGCAGGCGCGTTTCCGCACAACAAACTGGTACATCACAGCAGCAATCGCACTGCTCGGTGGTATGTTGGCCTATTTCGTCAGCGGTCGTGCATTGCGTCCGCTGCGCCGCTTTGCCGGGCAGGCCGAACAGGTGGAGACAAGCAACCTTTCCGAGATCCGGCTCGACGAAGAGACCCTGCCGGAGCTTCGCTCCCTCACCCACGCCCTCAATGAAATGCTGGAGCGCTTGAGCCGCGGCTTTGACGCCCAGCGGCAGTTCGTCGGCAACGCCGCACATGAACTGCGCACGCCGTTGACGCTGATGCAGGCGCAGCTGGATCTGTTTTCCTCAGAGCACCCCGACGTGCCGCCGGAGATTGCGGAGTTTCTCGCCCTCCTGCGGGAGCAGACGGAACGTCTGACCCGGCTGACCAAGACGCTGCTGGAGATGAGCAATCTGCGGCAAGTGGCACGGAACGAGCGGATCCAGCTCGCTCCCATGATTGAGGAGATCTTTACGGATCTTGCGCCACTGGTGGAAAAGCGCGGCATCACGCTGGAAGCGGACGGCGACGGCGTTATGACCGGCAGCGATGCGCTGATCTACCGGCTGATCTTTAACCTGACAGAGAACGCCGTTAAGTACAACCGCCCCGGCGGCTCGGTGCGGGTCTGTGTCACACAGGAAACGGAAAAACTCCTGATTCGCGTTTCCGATACCGGCTGCGGCATTCCGGAGAAGTATCAGCAAAGCATCTTCCAGCCCTTTTTCCGTGTGGATAAGTCCCGCAGCCGCGAGTACGGCGGTGCGGGGCTGGGGCTTTCTCTGGTGTGGGAGATTGCCGATCTCCACGGCGGCTCCGTTTGGGTGGAGGAAAGTTCGGACAAGGGCACGACCATCGCGGTGGAGCTGCCAACGCAACAATCAACGAAGCCCTAAAACCCTTTTATTCGTTTTTCACCGCTTCGCTTGCCTCCCTGTGGCGTTCCTCTCTGTATGGGGCGGTCAGCGTTTCCAGCGTTGCCACCTGATAGCAATATTCCTGCCCGTCCATGGTTTGCAGCGTCACCTCTTTGCCGGGCTGTAAATTGGTCAACTCGCCAAAGTGCCTCTTGTAATTATGTCCCGCAATGACCAGATCTTTCGTATCTGTACTGCCGGAATAGCGGCAGACAGTATCCGCTGTTTATTCATTGCAAACTCCCATTATAATTGTAGGGGCGAACCTTACAGTTCGTCCCTACAATGATTTAGCTTATGTTTTTGTAGCTTCTGCCGATCTTTGCAATAGGCGCTCAGTAAAACTCAATTTTTATAATGCTTTTTACGGAATCGCACCCAAAGGCAGCCTGCCAAGCCCATTGCGGAGATCACCAGTAAAACCACCCACAACATCAGCGGCGTAGTATCCCCTGTTTGAGGCACTGTAGCCTGCACGGCAGTGGGTTGCGGGGTCACAGTAGGCTGCGGCGTCACAGTAGGCTGCGGTGTTGCGGCAGGTTTAGGCGTTGCCGTGGGGGCCGGTTTCGTCGGACCTGCCGGATTTTCAGGAGCCGATGTCGTCGGGGGTTGGGTGGACGGTGTTTCCCGGTTGTTGGTAAATGCCGCCACTGCGGTACCATCCTTCGAGATCGTGCCGGTTGCCCCGTTGGCAGTCACCGTATAGCCCTCGTTATCGCTTTCCGCTACTGTATAAGCGGTATCTGCGGGCAGACCCACAGCCGTAAGGCTTTCGCCATGCCGCAGGGTAAATGTTGCAGAACCTGCGGTAAAAGTCATTTCGCCGTAGGTGCCGTTTATGCTGCTATCCACCGTAACCGTAAAGGTAAAGGGTTTTGTTGTATCCCCTGCCGACCCGGAAACCGTGTTGCTGACTTTCAAATCGCCCTTAGCGTTGCTTTTCCACTGGGCGGTGTAGATTGCATTGGCTGTCACCGTTGCGGCCACTGCCGGAGACCAGCCGGTAAAGGTATAGCCGCTGCGGGTCGGTGTTCCGCCGGTAAATGCAGGGGTGGGTGTTCCACGGCGCAGGTCGCTGGTTACCTCATCCGCAAAGCTGGCTCCGCCGATACCGTCTGTGTAGGTAACAGAATACTTTTGGATTTCTCCATACAGAACAAGGCTCTTCGCCTGAGAAGAAGTTCCCGTTTCTGCCGTATAATCAGTATCTGTAATAATTTCCCTATGGTTGTGTGTAAAATGCGCCAGATACGGCTCAGCATCTGCTACGCTATAGTTTTCTGTGCCATAAGTAATTGCACCGGGGGCAACAACCACTCTGCCGTCCAAGGATTCACTTTCAAAAGAAGTCAACTCGTAATCCTTCATCGTATCCGATGCGCCGACCAAAGCTACAAAACGGTTGGTGGAAATTCTTCCGCTTGTATCAAAGCGGCAGCCGATACGAATATCGCCGCTGATGTTGGCTTTTGTGCCGTCAAGATAGAGGCTACCATCCTGGTAAACTGCGTTTCCGTAATAGCTTTGCTCCGCATCTTCATCGTAGGGGTATCCGTCAGTTGCCTTATTATCCTGAATGGTACCGCCCAGCAGATAAGCAGCCGCATCTGTATCGCTGATGGAAATGCCGCCGCCCTGTTTAGCTTCGTTATCGGAAATTTTGCCGTCGGTCATGTAGAACGAGTCTCCCTTGCCGTACAGGAAAACACCGCCGCCCTTAGAGAATGTCTCATTTCCCGAAATCGTACCGCCGCTCATTTCTACGGTGCTGGTGTAATTATCTGCTTTACTGGTCCACAGAGCAATCGCGCCACCGCCATTACGGCCTATATTTTGGGTGATTTCCGCGTCGCCGGAAATCTTGACGCTTGCATTGCCGTTCCACCATTTGCCATCAGCCGCATAAGCAGAGATCGCACCGCCGTATCCGGCTATATTGCCGGAAATCGTACCGCCGGTCATAATAAATTCGTTGGTCAAATCTACATCATGTTTGGGTGTGCCAAGAATAGCAACCGCACCACCAAAAGCGCTTAGGTCACTTGCCGCTTTATTGTTTTGAATGTTTCCGCCGGTCATAGTCAATTTAGCCGGAACATCATAACTCTCATTATAGTCAGCACGATTTGCACGAATCAGAATTGCACCGCCATGGGCACTTCGTGTACTGCCATAATATGTATCACCAACTGCGGTATTCTCGCTAAGCGTACCGCCGTTCAGCTCCATCTCACCGCTGAGATAGATGCCGCCGCCCTGTTCAGCAGAACAGCCGGTTACGGCAGAGCCATCATTCATAATCAGCTTTGCAGTGCTATCAACTACGATACCGCCGCCCAAGTCATTTGTTCCTGTTGAACCATCACTATGGACTGCACGTCCGTTGCAGACCGTTGCACCGTTTTCTAATGTGAGCTGGCTTTCAGGGCAAACACGGATGCAGCGAATATCCTGTGCCTCAGCATCAATCGTCACATTTTCAAGCGTGAGCTTCGTCGTTGTAGGTGTGCCGTCTTCAACACCAACCTTAATCATATAAAGGTCACTAGAAGATGCTTTTTGACAGGTAATCTTCTTTGCAGTTTCATCGGCTTTGCCTGCCAGCGTTACTGATTTACCACCGGTCAGAACAAGCTCTCCAACTGATTGAATATCAGAAAGCAGGCAGATGGTATCTCCGTCAGCTGCCTGCGCAAATGCTGCACCAATTGTTTTAAGGGGTGCGCTCTCATCGCCGGCGGCTAAATCATCGCCGATATCGGATACATAGATCACTGTACCGCTGCTTGTTCCGGGAGCCTCATCGGCCAGCGCAGCAGTCGGAAGCATGGTCATGAGCAAAAACAGTGCCAACAACCACGACATCATTTTCCTTTTCACATCAAATTCTCCTTTTTCCTGTCGTTATTGTAGAGCCTATCAAAGCATAGCTGGTAATTTCCCAGCCTCCTTTGACGGCGAGGCTCTACCGGAGTTTTTCACGTACAAATCATAGTATACCACCTTTCCAACTAAAAGCCAAGGGCAGTCATTTCGAAATCATCCGGTTTTTTGCAGAAAAGCTAATGTGTTCCGTCATAGGATTTTTTACGCCTTTCAAGACTAAGTTTCTTGCAGACTGAAACGTTTTGGCACCGCCACATCTTGCTCACACCGTTTGCCACGGGATTACCCTCAGGGATTACTTACTCAGTAACTGAGGCTGAAGTTAAGTAATTGACCAAACGAGTACTGGGTTGTTTGGTCATTTTATTTTGACCGTTTTTGGCGATTTTTACCCGGCTCTGAATGGCGATTTTCGCCCGCCGCTAACAGCGGTAGTGCAGCCATTGGAACAGCCGTTGTTGCCAGCAAGAAAAAGCACAACAGATAACTGAACAGCCCCCTCGCTCCATCTTCCGGGCAAAGCAAAAGCGCCGCAGCGATGTGGCGCTTTTCTATTGCCACAAAGCAGCAAATAGCGGGCTTCCCCACCACCGTAAAGCCATATCAAATAAAAACGTCCAAAATCGCCCCGAAAGCGAACAGTTCGGGAGATGTTGGGCGTTTTTCTATGCTCTACTTGTGGACAATTCGAGGATGCATAATTCCATCTCTTTACGCCCATTCGCCACTTGTCTTGCGCCCACCCAGACAGTATGTTATAATGTATAATATTTCATGGAATTGTTGGGGGGCTTACTATGTTTGCTTTACAAGTGGTCTGGTTCTACTTACTTATGCTTGCCGTTCCGCTAGCCATTGGCGGGTTGTTTTTCCCTGAGCGGAGCGTAATTTCTCCTGTGTCATATCTAGCAGGACTTGCCACTGCTTGGGGCACATATGAGATCATCGGTTTGCCCTGTGCGCTGTTGTTTAAAACATCACTTACCACCCTTACCGTGTTGTGGAGTGCAGTAATGATCCTGTTGACCATTGCTGGTGTATTGGTGCGGTATACCCACGGTCGAATGGCACTATTACCTGCAAAGGGCTTGCAACTATCCCGGACAGCTCGGATCTTATTGACGCTGGTTATTGTAATGGTTGTGTTACAGACAGCCCGCACCGTGACTGGATATTTTCTTGCCTACGATGACTCAGATTACTTAGCTCAATCTACAACCGCCCTCTACACCAACACCATCAACCAGTATGAGCCGCAAACCGGTCGCCAAGTTGATATTTTGGATCAAATCGAGCCACATCATAAAATCTCACTCTGGGGCATCATATGGGCCACAATGACCCAGCTTACAGGCATCCACCCATCCATTCTCTGCCGGACGCTCCTACCTGTTATTGTTATTCCTGCCGCCTATATCATTATGTACCTGATTTTGAGGGACATGTTTGGTGGCGAAGAAGAAAAGCCCTTGGCAGGTCTACTATTTCTACAGATTGCTTATGAACTGGGTAGCTGTGGAGGCGGCGCCCGACAATGGTGGCTGCTTATGTACAGCTGGTACGGCAAAACTGTGACCGCTATGCTCATTTGCCCGTTTATTCTGTACCTGTTCCTTATTCTCGAAAACGAAACCAACAAAAAGCATCAGTTGCAGCTTTGGGTTCTGCTAGCCTTGACGGCCTGGGCCGGCTGCATGGTAGCAGCTTCGTCCTTCCTTATGGTTCCCTTCCTCTTAGGCGTACTTGGCCTGTGTCATTTTGTCCGAAAGCGGAATTTGCTTTTCTGCATCAAGTTAGGCATTTGCACCATTCCCTGCCTGGCTCTTTACTACGTCACTCGCTAACTGGTGGAGGCAGGAAAAATGAATCGTTTATATGAATTGTTTTCAATCGCTCTTGATGTATTTAATCTTGCCACTTCCCGTGGGTTCTATTTCCTTCCCTTTTTGTTTGCTATTGCTTATCTCATTTTATCAGATGATGAAAAGCACAAACGAACCATCACATTTCTTTTGGCTCCGACTGCATTGGGAATGCTTATCCTGCTTTCCCCATTCGTAGGTAGCTACGCCGAGGGACGCGAGTATATACAGATATGCCGCTTTTACTGGACATTACCGTTCGACCTAATCGTTGCATACTGCATTGCAGACAGTCTGTGGAAGGCCAAACGTCCAGCAGCCAAGGCTGCGCTTATAGCGGTATTAGCTTTGGGCGTAATGTCCTCCACTCGTCAGTATAACACCGCCTACCCTAAGGTAGACATCGGCTGGCCTTGGGAAGTAGCTGCGAACCTGTATAAGGTACCCGCATCTGTTGAGAAAACCTGTGATATCATTCTAGCACAGCAGAACGGTGAAACCTGCCGTGCTGCTTTCCCTCATGATCTGGCCATGTATGTCCGTCAGTATGATGCAACAATCATGATGCCGTATGGGTTTTATAACGAATGGAGAAATTCTGAATCCCCTTGTTTTGGGCCTATAAACGCTGATCAGATTAACTTGGATGAGGTAGAGCAGGTTGCTCTAGAGGACGGGCTTGATTATTTTGTACTGGACCAGAGCAAAATAGTCAGTGGTTCTTTGGAGAACTACACAGAGATTGAATCTGTTCAGGATGGGGAAACATCCTACGGCGTTTACAAAAAGATTTCCTTTGCAGCATAACTGACGCAGCCCATATGTTTTCACGAGCAGAACATGTGTGAATTTCCAGTTAGAGTACTTTTTTCTGGAAGTTCACACATAATTCTATTCACAGCATAATATAATGGTTCCGTAAAATCAGACATATTTTAAGACATTTTTTAATGAATCTGATAGACATTACGACAACAGAATACCCGGAAAGCTTGCTCCATATGAAACCTATGTAATCGAGATGAGGTCAAAGGGAAAAACCTATAAGGAAATTCACGAACACAAGGTAGCGTTAATAAAATCAAACTGACAAAACGAATCATGTACGGTCGAAATAGCTTTGCTCTACTACGGGCAAAGCTTCTTCTCAACGAACATTTCAACTAAAGCCGGAAAGGACCTATTGATCGCTTACAGTTAGGGTACTTTTTCTGGAAGTTCACATGTTTTCTCCGCGCTTTGCCATAATGCTCCTCCTAAAAAATATAATGATGCAGCATTGATTTTATTTGTTTCGGCTATCCCATAGGAAAAAGTGTGTCCAATATGGTGAAAGTGACAAAAATGTATTCGAGTACAGTTTGGTATAACTTGTACTGTTGAAAAATGTCGCATTGTGTGGTATTATACCTATACATATTATATATGGGCTTCTGTGGAAATGGGTATCATCCATTCTCAAAATGGATGATACTTTTTAGGGACTTGAATTGTCCTTCAAGTATCTCATTTGTTAAAGTGTTCGAAAGAGGAACTGTGAAGATTATCAGCGGTGCTATATATGCTGTACTGCACCCTGGAAAATGAGCGAAAAGTACTTGAAGAATAATTTGAGCCCACGAGTTGGTTGCTTTTTAGCAATAAGTCGTGGGCTTGTTTCTGTTCACACGGATAGACATAACATTTGTGGCAAAATTTGGATGGAATAGCGGAATGATACAAATTAGGCCACATGTGTACTCTATAGGGCACCTCTGATCGTAGGACCGAAAAGTTGAAAATGGAGTAAATTCTTGCTTATGGCGTTGAGATAAAGAAAAAACATGGGGAGAACAATGGCGGAGAAAGAAAATGGGTGAAGGGCTAAAAATAGCGATGTTCGGACAAAAACGACTGTCACGTGAGGGCGGGATTGAGATTGTTGTAAAAGAACTATACACCAGAATGGCACGAGATGGATGTCAGGTTACCTGCTACAACAGATCTGGTCATCACGTAAGCGGTGCCGAATACGATGGCGTAGATAAAACCGAATATAAAGGAATACCCCAGAAATATGTTCCGACCATTGAGAGGCGCGGGGCTAGAGATATAATAGGGTCAACCAAGAAAAACTACGATAACTAAATGGTTTTGACGGCTTGAGTTGTCCTTCAAAAGTTATATTTGTTAAAAAACTGCAAGAAGCGGGAAATCCTGAGGGTTATATGTAGGTGGCTTTTGGAAGCTCTGTTTTGACCCACAAAAAGGAGTAGCAAATAAAGATTGAAGGAGAGTTCAAGCCTACGGTGGATTGCCTTTGTGCGACCCGCCGTAGGTTTGTTTTTATCCATAAGGGAATAGATGCAACATTAGCGATAAAAATGTGAGGATGGAATAGAGGAATGAATTCAAAAAAAGAAGTGCAGCACGTATACCTTGTCGGCGCGAAGTCATTGGGGGCTTACGGAGGTTATGAGACCTTTGTCTACAAGCTCACAGAGTATCACCAGAATAAAGAAAACATCAAATATCATGTTGCCTGTAAAGCTAATGGCGATGGTTGCATGGATGAAAACAAATTTGAGGGTGTGACAAAAATCAATAACCACGAGTTTGAACTCCACAATGCCCACTGCTTCAAAATTGATGTTCCTCAGATTGGTTCTGCACAGGCAATTTATTATGATGTTGCTGCATTAAAGGCTTGTTGCGAGCATATCAAGAAAAACCATATTCCGCACCCGATTGTTTATATCATGGCTTGTCGCATTGGACCTTTTGCAGGACATTTTTACAGAGAAATCCATAAGCTTGGGGGTACAGTGTATCTGAACCCAGATGGGGAGTGTGAAATAATATGGACAACCAGAAAAAATCCTGATTTCATGCGGGTTTACGCGGCTTGACCTTTTCACCTCAACCTGTTTCTGCCTGTCATGGTGCGTTACAGCAAGCGTGATTTCAGGTGCTAATGGCTTCTGGTTGCGCTCTATACTTAACCCACCGCAGCGAAAGCTGATAGAGCAAAAAACAGAATAAGGAGGTACGAAGGCGAGCCTGCGTATAGATTGCTGCGGTAATCTGTATACAGGCTTGTTGTCGTGCAATGAAGAAATTGAGGTTGGAATAAAGGCATAGAAAAGGTACGAATTTGTTCTGTTCAAAAGATGAATGGGATGCTAACGATAAAAATGAGGATGGAATTGAAAGATGCAGTTAAATGACAAAGTGCAGCATGTGTACCTCGTGGGCGCAAAAAGCCTCGGAGCATATGGCGGTTATGAAACGTTCGTTTATAAGCTCACGGAGTATCATCAGAATAAAGAAAACATCAAATATCATGTTGCCTGCAAAGCCAATGGCGATGGCTGCATGGATGAGAGCAAGTTTAAGGGCGTGACAAAGATCAATGACCATGAGTTTGAACTCCACAATGCCCACTGCTTCAAAATAGATGTTCCTCAGATTGGACCTGCGCAGGCAATTTATTATGATGTTGCTGCGCTAAAAACCTGCTGCGAACATATCAAGAAAAATCATATCTTTCACCCGATTGTTTACATAATGGCATGTCGCATCGGACCTTTTGCGGCACATTTTTACAAAGAAATTCATAAACTGGGCGGCACGGTATACCTGAATCCGGATGGACATGAGTGGATGAGGGCTCGATGGTCCGCACCGATTCGTAAGTATTGGAAGATTTCAGAGCAGATGATGGTCAAATATTGTGATCTTGCCATCTGCGATTCGGTGAATATCGAGAAGTATATCCACGAGTGCTATGACGGAAAAGGCATCAAGGGCAGGAATCCGAAGACCACATTTATTGCGTATGGTGCAGATCTAACCCTCAGTAAGTTAGCTGATGACGATGAGAAGCTGATGAACTGGTATAAAGAAAAAGGACTGACAAAAAAGGACTACTACCTTGTTGTCGGTCGTTTTGTGCCGGAAAACTCTTTTGAAGTCATGATTCGGGAGTTTATGAAAAGTAAGAGTAAAAAGGATTTTGCAATCATTACCAATGTGAATGATAAGTTCCTGAATGAATTGGAGGAAAAACTGCATTTCAAAAGCGATAAGAGAATTAAGTTTGTTGGCACTGTTTACGATCAGGAACTATTGAAGAAGATTCGAGAGAATGCCTATGCGTATTTCCACGGTCATACGGTTGGCGGAACCAATCCTTCGCTGATTGAAGCCCTTGGAAGTACCGATTTGAACTTACTGGTTGATGTTGGCTTCAATAGAGAAGTGGCAGAGGATTGCGCTTTGTATTGGAGTCGTAAGCCAGGAAGCCTTTCGAAACTCATTGATAAGGCGGATTTGATGAGCGTAGATGAAATTGCAGAGATTGGGCGGAGAGCAAAAAAGCGTGTGGCGGAAGAGTACACGTGGGATAAGATCTGTGGGCAGTATGAAGATGCGTTTTTAAATCGCTGAGTGGAGTTAAGAAATGGGATTAAAAGAGGTATTTGAAAAACAAGGAGGTATGAATCTCCTTAAACAATATTGGAATGGTGGAGCCTTTTTTACTGCAGCTGGAGAATTGATGCTACTTGGAAAAGATAAGAAGGCACTGGAAATTCTTAGACTATCAGCGCAGTATAAAATAAAAAAGAATCTTGAAAAGAAACATAAAAAGAAAATTGACGAATTTCAGTCTAACTATGTAGATGATAAGCCACATGAAGTGTCCGATAAAGTATGGGTGTGCTGGTTTCAGGGGTTGGATAATGCACCTGCTTTGGTAAAAAGATGCTACGAATCTTTAAAACAGAATTTAACAGATCGAGAAATCATTTTAATTACCAGTGACAATATGTGCGATTATGTAGAATTTCCAAGGTTCATACTACAAAAATGGAAAGCAGGGCAGATTACGCATACACATATGACAGATTTACTTCGACTAGAGCTTTTAATCAAATATGGTGGGATGTGGATTGATGCCACTGTTTTATGCACCAGTAAGAGAGAAAACATACCAGATTATTTCTTCAACTCTGACCTATTTCTATATCAAATATTAAAACCCGGGAGAGATGGTCAGGCTCAACCTATTTCTAGTTGGCTTATAAGTGCAAAAACAAATAACAAAATCTTAATGATGGCGAGATACCTGTGTTATGAGTATTGGGAGAAAAACAATGAAATGGTTGACTATTTCTTATTCCATGATTTTGTTATGATTTCGCTAGAACAAAATGAGGAGGACTGGAAGAAGATTATTCCAAGAGATAATGCTGCTCCACATATGTTGCTACTGAGACTTTTTGACAAATATGATGAAGATACTTGGAAAGCGATAAAAGAGCAGACACCGTTCCATAAATTGACGTATAAGTTTAATAGCAAATTGTTAGAAGAAAAAGGGACGTATTATGATTTCTTGTTAAGAGGTTAAATATTGGCAATGTAACAGTTGATCCAAATGCGATTATAACTGTAGAAAGTGTTATTACGAAAGATGTTCCAGCTAATTCTATAGTTGGAGGAAATCCGGCAAAGGTAATATCAGATATGGAAAGGTAATGTTAGAAAAGGGGTGAATTTGTTTGAAAATAATGTATCTTCTTTTCTCTTTTACAGTTGGGGGAGCAGAAAAGTTGGTTGCAGACTTATGTAATGAAATGATTGTACAAAATCAGGATTTATATTTGTGTACAAATCTAAAAGCATCTTCTATATTGGAACCTTAACGCTTTAGTGTTTGTGGCTTTCTTATGCAATAGGATCAAACAGTAAATTCTTATCATCAAAACTGATGAAATTTCTATCAAGTATTTCAATGGAAATGTATCTTGCCCAAATGGTTATTTTTAGAGTGGTCGAAAAAATACATCTGCTGTATCTGTTTGGAGATACAGGTATTGGGGGATGGATGAGTTTTATTTTTGCATTTACGTTAACTGTTTTAGGGCTGATTATTTTTATAGAGTGTTATAAAATTATAGTAAAGTTGTGGAAACAATGGAAAGGAGTACAATGTGGAAAGGCGTGAATTAACCATAAAAGAAACGCAAGCAATATCGCTTGAAATATTACATACAGTTGCAGAAATATGTGAGCAACAGCATCTTCGATATGCACTTATATACGGAACGCTTATCGGAGCTGTTCGTCATCATGGTTACATCCCATGGGATGATGATGTAGACATTATGATGCCGCGACCGGATTATGATCAATTACTGATTTATTTGAAAAATCATATTCATGAATATCCAAATTTGAAAGTCTTTAATCGGCAGGAATGTCCTGAGTACCCATACATGATTACGAGAATTAGCGATGATCGTTACGTGATTGAAATGGCTAATGAGAAATCATTTGGCATGGGCGTCTTTATTGATATTTATCCATATGACGGTCTTGGAAAGACCAAAGATGAAGCAGTTAAGTACGGATTAAAAGGCGATAGGCTGTCATCACTTTGTTATCAGGCTACTCGTGAGCATTTTGCGATCGAAACTACAACCTCTCCGATTAGAAAAATAGCAAAATTGCCCGTGTATCTATATGCAAAGCTGCGAGGAAAAGATTGCTTTCAGGACAAGTTAGAAAAACTAGCCGGATTTAAGGCATATGACAGCAGCGAATATGTCGGATGTGTTATTTGGTTGTCTTGGGGAGAAAAAGATATTTTTCCGAGAAAATGGTTCGATGAAACAATCATGATGCCATTTGACAAATATGAGTTTAGAGTACCGAAGGAATATGATCAGGTTCTCCGACACGAATACGGGGATTATATGCAACTTCCGCCGGAAAAAGACAGAGTTGGACATCATTTCTATAAGGTATATAAGAAAGAAGAGTAACTTAAAATGCGGCTCTCGCTTAGCAAATATTTTACAGAGAGTCGTGTTTTATTGAACAGGTGTTCATAAAAGCAAAAGGAAGAAAGTACATGAACAAACAAGAAAGTGACATTCTGAACGCACTTTTGCTGGAACCTTTTATCAATCAACGGATTTTAGCAGAAGTGTCAGGACATTCGTTAGGAGTAGTAAATCGTTCACTCAAGGAACTGATTAAAGCGGATTATCTGGATGATTCTATCCGTCCTACACTAAAAGCCATAACTGAGTTTAAGCAGAAAACCCCACAGCGAGCTATTATCTTGGCAGCGGGGTTTGGTATGCGTATGGTTCCAATCAACACAGAAATGCCAAAGGGTCTTTTGGAAGTTAATGGTGAGCCGTTGATTGAACGTATCATCAAGCAGCTTCATGAAGTGGGGATTAAAGAAATCTATGTAGTTGTAGGCTTCATGAAAGAAAAATACGAGTATTTGATGGATGCGTATGGTGTAGAACTCGTAGTTAATGCCGATTATGCGGCAAAGAATAATCTGCATTCCGTCAAACTTGTAAAAGAACATTTGGAGAATGCGTACATTATTCCTTGTGATATTTGGTGTGACCGGAACCCGTTCCATCAGCATGAGTTGTATTCGTGGTATATGGTCAGTGATCTTGTGGACAACGAAAGTAATGTCCGCGTTAATCGTAAAATGGAACTTGTGACTGTGCCGGAAAGTTCTGGCGGTAATGCAATGATTGGTATTTGCTATCTGGTGAAAGAGGATGCGGAAACAGTTGCGGAACATATTGATGAGCTTTGCAAAAATCAACGGTATGATGGGGCTTTCTGGGAAGAAGCACTTTATAACAAGGATCGAATGATCGTTGCGGCCCGTGTGGTTCATTCAACAGATGTTGTGGAAATTAACACTTATGAGCAATTACGAGAAATCGACAGTGATTCTAACCAGTTGAAAACAGACGCAATTCATGTGATTTGTGAAGCATTGGAAGCAAAGCCGGAAGCGGTTACGGATATTACTGTTTTGAAAAAAGGTATGACAAATCGGTCCTTCCTGTTTACTTGCAAAGGAAAGAAATATATTATGCGTATTCCGGGAGAGGGAACTGACCAGCTTATTAACCGTCGTCAGGAGACGGCAGTTTATCAGGCCATTGACGGAAAACATATTTGTGATGATATTGCGTATATCAACCCGGAAAATGGCTACAAGATCACGGAATTTCTGGAAGGCGCAAGAGTATGCGATCCATTGAACTACGAAGATGTCAAGAAGTGTATGAAACGGCTGCGGAAATTCCATGAAATGAAGTTGAAAGTAAACCATGAATTTGATATTTTCGGACAGATGGAGTTCTATGAAACACTGTGGGAGGGAACACCTTCTATATATAATGATTACGAAAAAACGAAGGCGAATGTTCTGTCACTGAAACCCTACATAGACACTCACACCGAGGAAAAAGTCCTGACCCACATTGATGCGGTACCGGATAACTTCCTGTTTGTTGAGAAAGATGGCAAGGAGGAAATTCGTCTGATCGACTGGGAGTATGCAGGAATGCAAGATCCTCATGTGGATGTGGCGATGTTCTGTATTTATTCTCTTTACAATAAACGTGAGGTCGATCGCCTGATTTCTGCTTACTTTACAGAAGGTTGTGATGATGCGACCAGAATCAAAATTTACTGCTATATTGCAGCCTGTGGTCTGTTGTGGAGTAACTGGTGTGAATATAAGCGCAATCTTGGAGTAGAGTTTGGCGAATATTCGCTTCGACAGTATCGCTATGCAAAGGATTACTACCGAATTGTTCAAGATGAACTGAAAAAGCAACAGGAGGAAGAGTAAATGCCAAAAGTTGAAAGAGCCATCATAATGGCGGCGGGATTAGGAAACCGAATGCATCCGGTAACGCTGACAACACCGAAACCGCTAGTCAAAGTAAATGGGATCCGAATGATTGATACAGTCATTGATGGTCTGCATAAAAACGGAATCTATGAAATTTATGTTGTTGTTGGCTATCTGAAAGAACAGTTTGTGATACTTGAAAAAGAGTATCCCGGTGTCAAGCTGATTGAAAATCCATACTATGATACTTGCAATAACATCTCTTCACTTTATGTGGCACGAGAGCAAATTGAAAATGCGATCATTCTTGATGGAGACCAGATCATTTACAATCCGGAAATTCTTGCGTCGGAATTTGAACGTTCGGGTTATAACAGCGTTTGGACAGACGAGGAAACTGATGAGTGGCTGCAGACTGTTGAGAATGGCATTGTTACGGCTTGCAGTCGGACAGGGGGAAAAGGCGGATGGCAGTTGTACAGTATTTCCCGATGGACTGCAGAGGATGGGAAAAGGCTGAAACGCCATCTTGAAATTGAGTTTGAACAAAAGAAGAATCGGCAAATCTACTGGGATGATGTGGCGATGTTCTGTTACCCGGAGGAGTATCAATTGGGTATCCGTCCTATGAATAAGGACGATATTATAGAGGTAGATAATCTGAGCGAGCTAATTGCTCTGGATGCCAGCTACAAAAAATATGAGGAGGGAAAGTAAATGAATACGAAAAAAGAACGTGGGAAAATTGACTGGATGATAACACTGGTGCCGTTGGCAATCGTAATTGCATTATGTGTTCTATTCTTTTTTGCACCGGAACAATCGAACACTGTACTGAGCCAGATCCGTTTTTTCTTTGGTGATACCTTTGGTACCTATTACTTAGTAATTGGATTGGGGATTTTCATTCTTTCTCTATATATTGCTGGTTCTAAGTACGGTAATATCGTCCTTGGCGAGCAGAATGAGAAGCCGAAGTATTCCTTCTTCGCATGGGGCTCCATGATGTTTACCTGTGGCCTTGCCGCAGATATACTGTTCTACTCGTTCTCGGAATGGGTACTGTATGCAACCGATCCGCATCTGGCAGAGATGGGAAGTATTCAGGATTGGGCAGGTGTATATCCGCTGTTTCACTGGAGCTTTATTCCATGGGGATTTTATCTGGTGCTGGCTGTTGCTTTTGGCTTTATGCTCCATGTAAGAAAAAGAAACCGTCAGAAATATTCGGAAGCCTGCCGTCCGATTCTTGGAAAGTATACCGACGGCTGGGCAGGCCGCATTATTGACCTGTTAGCTGTATTTGCACTCCTTGCCGGTACTGCTACCACTTTTAGTGTAGCAACACCGCTTATGGCAACCATTATCAGTGAACTGTTCCATGTTGCCGTTAGCCGCACTGTGATCAATATTATTATTCTTCTGATTACCTGCGCTGTATATACATATTCCTTGCTGCACGGATTTAAGGGCATCAGCAAGTTGGCAAACATTTGTATTTATATGTTCTTTGGTCTGATTGCTTTTGTGCTGCTGTTTGGCGGAGAAACAAGGTACATTATTGAAACCGGTTTTTCTTCCCTTGGACGGATGATTCAGAACTTTGTTGATCTGTCTACGTTCACTGACCCGCTCCGTACATCGAACTTCCCGCAGAACTGGACAATCTACTATTGGGCTTACTGGATGGTTTGGTGCGTAGCTGCTCCGTTCTTTATCGGCAGCATTTCTCGTGGCAGAACAGTGCGTCAGACAATTGTTGGTGGCTATGTATTTGGCGTTGGCTCAACACTGACAAGTTTCATCGTACTTGGAAACTATTCTATGGGAATGCAGGTCACTGGAAAGGCCGACTTTATTGCAGAGTATCTGGAAAGCGGAGATTTGTATGGTATGATTGTGTCTATCATCAAAACGATGCCGGGTGCGCCTGTGATTATGGTTGTTGTTCTGCTGACGATGATTGCTTTCTATGCAACTTCTTTTGATTCGATTGCATTGACAGCATCCTGCTATAGCTATCACACACTGAAGGATGGTGAACAGCCGAATAAGGGCATTCAGTTGATGTGGTGTATTCTGCTTATTTTGCTTCCGATTGCTTTGCTGTTTGCAGAAAGTTCCATGAACAACCTTCAGTCGGTGAGTATTGTTGCGGCATTCCCGATTGGTGCGGTAATCGTGATGATTGCAGTGAGTTTTATGAAAGATGCAAAAAAATATATGCACAATCTTCGGTAATTGCATATATCGGTGCAGTAGCGACGCTTGCACGGAGTTTTAGCGACACTTTCACGGCCTAAAGCGACACAGCCGTACATCCAAGAACCGAAGTTCCATCTGCACGAACAGATTGGGCCACCCTGTCGGAATGTTTAGGCCACCTCGTCCGACCTCCATGCCGGTAAAAAGCTCTGCCAGCAGAAACGCTGGCAGAGCAGAAGTCAATCGTCTAGTTCAGGTACAGGGATATCGTTTCTTTGCAATAGATCTTCCAAAAGATGAATGCGCCGTAACAACTTGTTAATTTCGGCATCCATCTCGTGGAACGTTTCGGTGGCTTCTTCCTCCGCAACATTGGCTACCATGAGTTGAACTTCAAACTCACACGGATCAGCGGATGCATTATACGGGCACTTAGACATCCGCAGCACCCGCTTTCTGCATAGCCTTCAAACCTTTGCGCTCCCGCATGGAGATACGGCCATCTACCATAATGTCATACGAATTGTGGACAATGCGGTCCATAATCGCCTCGGAGACGGGACTATCCGTTTCAGGATTGGAATTAATACGCGGATACCAGCCATCCGGTTCGTACTGCGTGCAGAAAATCATCGAGCGTTCGCAGCGCATCTCAACAATTTCCAGCAGCTCGTAAGATTCCTCAGGAGTGAGAGGACGAATCAGCCATTCGTCCAAAATCAACAGGTCAAATTTCCTGTATGTAGCTTGCAGCTTCTTCATTTCGCCACGGCTACGAGCAATCGTAATTTCGTCCAGTAATTCCGGTAAGCGGATGTAGACGACCTTTTTCAAACGGCGGCAGGCTGCATTCCCAAGAGCACAGGCAATATATGTCTTTCCGTTGCCGGAGGCCCCTTTCAAAATCACATGGTGGCCTTCATCAATGTAGTTGCATGTGGCCAAACGCAGGATCTGCGTTTTGTCCAGTTTGCGGTCCTCGTAGTATTCAATGCCTTCAATCGTTGCAGATGAGGCGCTGAAATGAGCGCTTTTAATCAGACGGTTAATCTTGTTTGTCTGCCGCTTGTTCCATTCTGCGGTCACAATCATATCAAGCCGTTCTTCAAAGCCGAGGGCTGCAAACGAGGGATCTTTCAGCTGGTTGGCAAGCTCTGTTGCCATCGCACTCAGCCTCATATCCGCGAGCATATCAAATGTTTGCTGTGTCATTAACGGTTGCCTCCCTTCGTAAAGTAGGCAGCGCCACGCGTAATGCCATAGCGTTCGAGATCTTGCGTTTTCTTCGGAATGGCAACATTTTCGGCAGGCTTGCTCTGCTTGCTTTTCAGAATGCTGCTAATATTGCGAATAGAAGGCGTAGCACCGTATGCAAGAGTGTTCATACAGGCCGTTTCCAAGCGCTCCTTGCCGTACCTTTCGCCGAGCTTTCTAAGACTTGCACCGGCCTTGTATCCCTGCTCAGGAACCTTACCAGATTCCAGAAAATAAGAAACAACCTGCTCCGTATGAGGCCCAACAGACATTGCCCAAATTTTAAAGTCATCCGCATTGTAAGTCAGGTATTTCTGGTGAGCTTCCGGCATATGCTCCAGCTTCATCAACGGATCGTGTTGCACCGTTTGCAGACGGCGGTGACACGCCATACGGCTGCCATGGTAGTAGACCTCGACAACATTCTTCGTTACGCGAATATCAACTTTCTCTCCAATCAAATTGTACGGAACAGAGTATTTGTTCCGACCATCAGAGATGCAGTAATCGTTGAGAACCTTGGCCACAGACCAGACAGCGGGTTCAAACGGAATTGCTGGCAACGGCAGCATATACGCCTTTTCTTCTTCAAGATAGGCACTACGCCGACAGCCTGTACGCACTCTGAATTCGCGGGTGTTGAACTCTTCCAGCTTTTCTGCGGTTGCTTTCTGTGCTTCCTGTACCGTGAAGAACTTCCGATCACGAAGAGCTGCAATAATCCAAGTCTCTGCATAATCCACAGATGCCTCCGCGGCGCTTTTGTCCTTTGGCTTACGAACGCGAGTTGGAACAATGGCAGTTCCATAGTACTCTGCCAACTCCTGGTAGCTGCGGTTCACTACCACATCATACCGGGTATTGGAATACGTCGCAGTTTTGCAGTTGTCCGGAATCAAAAGTCTCGTTGCTCCGCCAAAGTAGTTAAACGCATGAACGTGGCAGTTCAGCCAATTCTCAGTCTGCGTGTCACCGCAAACTTCTGCATAGGCGTAGTAACTGCAGGGCAGGACTGCTACAAATAGGTACGCCTTGCTCTGCTCACCGGTTACAGAAT
>ERZ773170.1326-NODE-1326-length-19257-cov-17.792261_pt1 | contig 19257 bp, 19 predicted proteins | sample MGYA00581002_ERZ773170 | MGnify/ENA primary metagenome ERZ773170 (study PRJEB29015, sample SAMEA2737811) | human gut metagenome | biome: human gut; feature: human-associated habitat; material: faeces | place: China | collected 2012 ... | reverse complement strand
ACGGTCTTACCCTGACCGATGCCATCAACGTGTTTTTCCAGCAGTCGCTGAACGCGGGCGGCTTTCCCTTTGCTGTAACCGAGGACAATGCGGAAATCATCAAGGCAAAGGCGCTCTCCCGCTTGACAAAGCAGTTGCAGGAAGCGCAGGACGACCCGGTTTCTTACTCCGAGGATGAAGTATATAAAATGTTCGGAGTAGAGAAATGAGGGTAAGCTATAAGAGTGCCGCCGTCAAGGACATGGAGGCGACCCGCGACTACATTGCCGGTCGGCTGAAGAACCCGAAAGCAGCCAAAAAGCTGATGACGGCGCTGCTGAAAGCAATATCCCTGTTGGCGGATAATCCTTATATGGGCGCAGCACTGGCAGAAAAGTTTGAAATCACAACGGATGTACGCTATTTTGTGGTTTCAAAGCAGCTGATTTTCTACCGTGTGGACGAGGAAAACAGCGCGATAGAGATTCTTCGGGTACTGGATGGCAGGACGGATTACTTGTCAGTACTGTTCGGATAATTATATGAATATAAAAACCGATTCTGGATGCCTATGAGCAGGAATCGGCTTTTTATTTTAGTGGTTTTATAACACGAGCATTTTCGTTGACTTTAATAAAAGATGAGGGCAAAACGCACAAGGAATGTTTGCAAATATTGTGCAGAATAGGAGTTGACATGGGACAGTAAATATGCTACTATTACCTCGTAATACATAGTACAAGGTGATACAATGGATTCAATGAAAAGGTTTGATCAACAGCTGAAAAAAGGCGTACTTGAAATGATTTTACTAAAGCAAATTAGTAGGGAGCCCGGCTATGGATACGACTTACGTGTGAGGATTAAAGAAAACAGCTGTGGTCGATTGACGATTGAGGATGGAACGCTTTATCCTTTGCTGTACAGGCTTGAAGATGAAGGTTGTATAACAGCAGAGTGGGAAACAACAGAAACTTCACAAAAAGGAAAAAGGAGAACTCCCCCGAAGAAAGTATACAAAATTACGCAAAATGGATTGCAGCGTTTACAAGAAGAAGAAAAATGCTGGAGAAGTTTTTCCTTATGCATAAATAATTTGTTATGAAGGGAGAAAAGTATATGACGCAAGTCAACAGTTATTTGGCAGAGTTTTCTCGAAAATCAAATCTTTCACCCGTTTATAAACATAAAGTCATTAAGTCATTAAGACAAGAAATTGAGGCAAAGATTGAAGGGGGAGATACGGAAAAGGATGTCATATCTTCTTTTGGACCGGTAAGCTCGTTAGCCCAAAATATGGATAACGAATTATATAGTCAGACGTGTATCATGCCGAAAACGAGTAGACTTATATTTGTGGCATTACTGTTTGTATATGTGATTCTCTTTGTCTTTTTCAAATGGTTTTGGTTCTCACTCGATATTTGTGGTGAGATGTTCTTAAGTGGTGCGATAGGTGCCATTGCAGGGGCAGTCCTTTCAATTATTCCGCGAAAAGGGAAAAAGACCATTTATATTATACCGATGGCAGTGGCTGTTCTTGGAATAATACAACATGCCATATATTTCCAAAAGATAACAAGAAAAGGGCTGATTTCAATATCAAGCATAAACAAATTTTTGAATTATATAACGAGTGCTCTTAAAACAGGGGCGTGGATATGCTTTGTAGTTGTTATTATTGCACTTTTTTGTGCAGTAAAGAACAATCAAGACTGAAAATTTGTTTTTCATGTAATAGCGAACAGACTTTTGTAGGATAAGTTAATAAATTGGAATAGGAGGTTACTCAATGAAAAAGTTGTTTGGTTTACTTACCGCGTTGATTCTCGCAGTTGTTATGATTTTCCCCATGGGAGTTTTCGCAGATGCAGGTGGAAACACGTAGAACGCCAACGGAATTCCTGCTTCTGCAACGGTATATTACGGGGATGTGGATTGGGAATCAAACGATTTGCCGGATGAATTTTACGTTGTGAAAACGGAGAAATTCGGGAACGGAATGGCTCGGATTTATCGTGAAGAACTGCGGATATCTTACACCTTGTTTAAACACTACACAGGTACAAAAGAAATTTCAAACGAAAAGTATCACACGTATACATATCAGAACTATTACACATATGTAGAGCACTACAACAAGGTGAAAGAGTGGCTCAACGGGACTGAATATTCAGTGACCGTAGAATATACCTTTTACTAAGAAATATATTACGCCACAGGAGAACATTAGACTTATAAATAGTAAAATGATATGATATCATATCGGCGATAAGATACAGAATATTTACCTACAAAAGTCGAAATTAAAGAAGCCCGCCAGCAAGTCACAAATGCGTTATGGCTTGCTGGCGGTTTTTTAGCATTACAAATTGTTACTATAAACAGGAACTTTGTGCTTATAAGGTACGAGAGATGTACTTTAATGTAAATATCCTTTTGGATTGACATATACCCCGTCGATAATGACACAGATATGCAGGTGATTTCCGGTCACATCGCCGGTAGCGCCGACCTTGGCAATGGTGTCGTACTTTTTCACCGTATCGCCAACCTGCGCCAAGAGCTGGCTGCAATGGGCGTAAAGGGTGCAATACCCGCCGCCGTGGTTGATGACCAGATAATTGCCGTAGCTGACATGGTAGCCAGCCTTTATGACTGTGCCGGACTCCACCGCCAGAATTGGTGTGCCATAGGGATAGGCAATGTCCAAGCCATTGTGGTTGGTGGTATCCTTGCCGGGAATGCCGACATCCTCGCGTTTGCCGAAGAAAGAAGTAATGTGCTGTTCCCAGTTGGGGTCATTGAACGGATTGCCAAACCCGCCGCCGGGGGCAGGGGAGGTATCATCAATAAGTGCATCGTTGATTTGCCCCAAAATCGTAATACCCTCATGTTCTTCTATTTCGTGGAGATAGACAGTCAGGTTATGCGCATAGGCATCGGCACAGCTTTTCTGCTTGTCGTCAAGCTGCCAGACCGTGTCGGCAAAGTAGTCATCGCCCACATAGGAGAGTGTGAAAACGGTGTAAGTGTGATCCTCTTGAACGGTTATGGTTTGCCCACGCACCTCTTTCTGCACAGGTTCGGTGCGAACTTCCTCGGAAGTAGTGTAGGTATAATATTCTGTCCGGTGCGCTTGTACCTGTGCGGAAAGGTCAGCCAGGCTGATTTTGGTATAGTCGTCCTCTCCTTGGTAAGCGGAGTACATAGAAATGAGTTGAAAGGCATTGTAAGAAACATGACCGCCCACGGAATCATCAATGTCGCTGTAGGTGAGGCTTGCACGCTCGGATTCTATTTCGGCAAGGGTATCCTCGTATGCAACCTGCAAAATATCCGATACGGCATTGCGAAGCTGCATCACGTTGGCAGCAACTTCCAAATCATCATTGACCGCAGTGCTGGGCTGTGTCAGCGTACCGAAAATCGCACCGGGCAGCATGAGCAGAACCAGAACCGGCAGCAGCAAGACTGCAATGGCAACGACCAGTATTTCCTTGCAATACTGCACCGCAGCTTCAGTAGCAGCCCCGGCGGGACCGCCCTGCACTCCCGCTTGCGCGATTTTGGCAAGTTTGGGCGCATTGTGAAGTGCCGTTGAGGCGGCCTGCTGAGAATTTTGGGTATCGTTTTCCATCATTTAGTGTCTCCGTGCGGGGGCTTTTGGCATGGCGGCCACTTTACGCTCATCATACTGCATACGCCCGCGTTCGTCCTGAACGGTAGGCGTTTTTTCTACGCGGGTTGTGGCGTAGACCTTATACCACTTTTCGCCGTCGCGGGAAGTCTGTTCTGTGAAGTGGCCCTCCGGCTTCTCATACTGACGGGCGTTGTACATGGCAAACTGAATCTGCCCGCGGCCGGGGATGATCTCGCGCCCCTGAATCTTGCCGCCGCCGATTTCTACATCTGTGACGCTGTTGCCCATCTGCCCCAGCAGCACACGGTTCATAGCTGCTTGTTGGATAGAGGACGAAGTGGGAATGGTGGTCTGTTCCACAACAGCGGAGCCGCCGGCGCGCATGGCAATTTCACTGTCCCTTGTAGGGGAAACGTCAACCGTGCTATCGCCCTCCAGCGCCAGCGGTGTGGCGGGGATAGGTGCATCCAGCACGGCATCGTTTTCTGCCGTTGCCATTGCGGTGGGGATATTTTCGCCAGTGGCAGGAACGGGCATAGCCTCAGCATCGCTGGTACCGGCAAAATAGCCATTGAGTGCTTCCACGGCGCTGTCGCCTGTGATGCTGCCGCTGGTCTGACCGGTGGCAATAGACCCGATGACCTTGCTGGCGAAGCCGCCGTCTTTACCGAGGCTGTTGTGGTACATGGCACCGCCCAAGGACACACCGATACCGCCGGACTGCCCACTGATGGAGCTTGCCGTACTTTGCTGCACATGGCGGCTCACCATGCCGGAAAGCCCGCCTGCAAAGGTATTGCCGGGTGTGACTTTTGTGGTGGCTGTTGAAGCGGCGGCTTTGGCAGCGCCCAGCCCCATAAAGGCTTTGCCGATTTCAAAACCGCGAAAAGCCAGTAGCGCCTCAGACAACATCGAGCCGGGCGAGCGTGAAACGCCGATGCCCAATGAGTGCAGAATACCGTCCAGCTTGGTGCTGACTTTCAGAAAAGCGATAGCACACAGCAACCACAGGAACAGATTGCCGGAGACGGCATCCTTGCCATGCGCGTCTACGGCCGCAGCAGCTTCATCCTCGGTCAAAGCAAAAGCGGCCGGACAGTACAGAAGCGCAAGGTTGATGGCGGTGAATAGGGTAAACAGAGTTTTTTTCATGTAAAAAATCTCCTATAAGGACAGCGGATTGGCGAGAAACTCACCGACCATATTGACGAACAGTTTTAAGCACCATGCGTTCATAATCAGCAGCAGAAGCTGCCCACTGAACATTCGGCACCAGCTTTTGAAAATGTTGTTTGTGCCGCGCGCCGCGCCCATAGCAAAGGCAAGGGGTGCGGTGAAAACCAGAATTCCCAGTACAACGTATCGCTCGGCGGCTTCCAAAAGCAGCTTTAAGTAGTTCCAAGCCAGAATCACAACGAGAATCAGTGCAATCAAGGCCACAGAACCGTTGGCAATCACGCCAATGATGATGAGTAGCACGGAATTGAAGTCTCCAAACTGCACGCCGGGCAGGCTGCTGTCCAGAATCCAGGTGTAGGGCGTGCCGCCGATCTGCAAGGCAAGGTTGACGATGTCATCGCAATACCAAATCAGAAGCAGGAAAATTACAGAGCGCACCACCAGATTGATGGGATTCTCGGTGTCAATGTCAAACCCTGCGCCATAGCAGCGGTAAAGCTGCCACACAAGGTTTAGCAGCACCAGCCCAATGGCTGTCCAGATAAAAATCTCGTACATGGACGATGCGGCAGGAAAGTACCGCTTGAACGTATCCATATTGCAGCCCAGCGCGCCGAGTACTGATGTTGATGCCAAATCCAGCAAATTCATCACCTGCGTTGCCAGCCAATCCACAATGCCATCTAAAATGCCCAAAGGCGTTCACCTCCTTGCTGCAATTCCGCGCAGGTTTACGGATTCCAAGTGCCGCCCTGGAAGAACGGCGTAACGTAGGCCATGATGAAGCCGAGACCGTTCAGAATCGCCCAGGTGATGGCAATGCGCTTAAGCCATGCGCGGGAATCATCCACGGTCTTGCCGTTCTTGGAAAAGTTCATCAGCAGCAGGGCAACGGCGGCGCAGACCACGGCTGTGACGGTGGAGATAGAGATGATTTGCGAGTAGACATCCTGCATGATTTCGCTGGCTTTCGTCCAGGCGGTGGTGCCGGTTGTGGCGGAGGAATTATCCTCGCCGGCTGCAAAAGCGGGCATTGCGGTCAGTACGCTGCATAGGACAGCGCAAAGGGCTGTCTTTATGCGCTTGTGGTAAAAAGAATACGTGTTTTTCTTGATCATTGAAACCTCCTGTGTGTAAAAATGCTTTATGAGTTGCCAAAAGTAGACCATTACCATAATAACAAATTGGCTGTGCAGGAAAAAAGGCTTTCGCTCTGCGGATGTATTGCGGATGTTGTGCAGGTTCAATCAGGGGTAAGGAGATTGGTGATTTTCTCGCAATTTTGTAGCATAGGACAGTGATGCCAGCAACAAAAGATATTCAAACGTAGAAATGAAAATAGAGCTGTCATGAGACGGCAGCCCTATTTTTATCACAAAACCAGTTCCTGTACAAAATTCCTTGTGCGGTTGATACTTGGAGAGGCAAGACAGTAATATAGATATTCCCATATAACGCAAAGCGCCGTTACCGCAGGTGAAGCGGTAACGGCGGGGAAGTGATTGACTATATTGGCAGCGCAGATAACATTGGGCACCATCATTTCCGGTTTCAACTGATACAAAATGGTATTGGCGCAGACCCGATGGCAGTCTTTTGTGAAATTTCGGCCATAAAGGGAAAACCTATTAAACGAAAACAAATGTTAAAATTTCACCTGGTTTGCTTTCCGGTACTCTGTTGGCGAGGTTCCTTCTGCATTGCGGAAAGTTTGGGAGAAGTAGCTGGAAGAAGAAAAGCCCAGAATAGCTGCGATCTGAGAGAGAGAAAGGTCCGTCTCGGCCAGGAGACGCTTTCCTTCTTTTATGCGGCAGTTGATGATATAATTGATGGGCGAAACACCGTATTCGCGCTTAAAGGCGTGTACCATATAATATTTGGTGATGCTGACCTTTTCTGCCAGCTGGTCCAGCGTGATATTTTCCTTATAATGGTGGTCAATGTAGCGCTTTACCGTTGCACACTGGCGGTTGGCAGGCAGGCGGGAGTGGATCGGCACAGCCGAAACACTGGCGTTGCGCATCAGCTGTACAACGATAATATCCATGTAGGCCTGGCAAAGTATCTGGAAACTCGACTCTCGGTTCTGCATTTCCCGCAGGATCTTGCGCATACAGACCAGCACATCGTTATCCTCTTTAAAGGTATAAATGCAAAAGCTGCCCTCGGCGGCATCGGAAATCGTAAATTCCAGCCCTTCGATGCCAAGCACAATATATTCCAACGGGTGTGATTCAAAGCTGACTTCGGTGTGGATGACGTTGGGATTGACCACGACCAGCTGGTGCGCCTGCACGGGGAACAGCTTGTCATTGATCTGAAACTGCCCCTCGCCATCGACAATATAAAATAGCTCTGCGTAGCTATGGGAATGTGGGATGGAGGGCCAATCGCCGCTGTATTTTGTAGAGGCTATATTGCGCAGCTTCATCTTGTCGCGGGGGAGTGCGTCATCCTCCGGGTTGAAAGCATAGTTGATGTGGCTCATGGCGAGGCCTCCGAACTTTTTGATATATTGTCATAATTCTATTATATGGCACACGTCCGAAAAATGCAACGAATTTTTTGGGCGATTTTATCAATATGTTGCTTTGTTTCGAAATACAAACGTGTAAAGTGCACAATTTTCAGACGCGAAAGTCGGACGTTGTGCCGAAAAAACGGTGAATAACAATATTGCTAAAATGATGAGCAATATAATAATTGATAAATGATGTGAAAAGCACTACACTTAAGTCACCGCGAAAGGGATGAAATCCCGACATAGAAATTACACTTAGGAGGAAAACACAAATGAAGAAGATCGTTGCACTTTTGATGGCTTCTGCTATGGCAGCTTCGCTGGCTGCTTGTGGCGGCAACGCCCAGAGTTCGGAAGCTGCTTCTACTGCTCCCGCAGAGTCTACGGCTGCCGAGTCTACGTCCACCAACGGTAAAAAGTACGAGGGCGTTGAGTTGACTATGTGGTCTATGTGGTCTGCCGGTGAGGTTCAGGCAAATGCAATTCAGGCCGCCGCTGACGCTTTCGAGGCTGAAACTGGCGCACACGTCAACATCGAGTGGAAAGGCCGCGATGTCAACACCCTGATTTCTGCCGCGCTGGAATCTGGCGAAAAACTGGACATCTTCGAGGATGATTACAACCGTATCGGCCACGCTTACGCTCCCTACACCTACGACCTGACCGAGATGGCAGACGCTGTCGGTTATGATGACTTCAGCTACGCTTGCTTTAACGATCAGTCCAAAGAATGGGCTGGCTACCTGAACTCCATCGTAGAGCAGCCCCAGATTGGCGGTATCTTCTACAACAAGGACGCTTTCGATGCCTGTGGCATTACCGACACCCCCAAGACTTGGGATGAGTTCCTGACTGTCTGCCAGACCCTGAAAGACAACGGCTATGAGCCGCTGGCGCTGGACGGTGCTTACGCAAACTTCAACTTCTACAACCATCTGGTTCGTCATCTGGGTGAGGACGCCATTGCTGAACTGGGCAAGAACGGCGGCTGGGCTGATAATGAAGCTGCTGTGGCGGCTGCGCAGGAAATCATTGATTTCGTGAACGCTGGTTATCTGGCCGAAGGCGCACCTGATGCCTACCCCGCCAGCCAGACCAAGGTTGGCCTTGGCACGGCTGCTATGGTTGCTTGCGCAAACTATGTCACTTCTGAGGTTGACGCTGCGGTTGGCGAGCCTGTAAACTGGGGCTTCTTCAACTATCCCGAAGTCGAGGGCAATGTTGATGCTTCTGCTTACGCCGGTGCAAACTCTCTGGCCATCTCCTCTAACTGCGAGAACCCGCAGGCTGCATTTGACTTCATTATGACCATCGTTACCGGCACTTGCGGTCAGGAACTGGTTGACAAGGGCGGCCAGATTCCCGCTGACACCCGCCTGAAGGAGTCTGTTCTGGCTGGCTCTGTTGAGACCCTGAAGAACACCACCACTCCGATGAGCTGGTGCGGTGCGTTGAACACGCTGGACGGCTGGTCCTCCATCAAGAGTTCCATGATTGAGCTGTTCGAAGGCAAGTACGCAACCGGCGCTGACTACTGCGCTTACTTGGATACCCTGTGCGGCTAATCCTATAATAAATCACGGTACGCCGTCAAGCGGTGCGGCTGTAATGGATTTATTCAGGATTCCCTCAATCTGAACAGAGGCGGCACCTGAATGGGGGCCGCCTTTGCTTATGACATTTCATTTTTGAGGTATTACCAGTATGAAAAAGAACAAGACAATGATTTTCCTATTCATTCTGCCCACCGTTCTTTGCCTGTTGTTCATGTATGTCTATCCGGTCGTTCGGACAGTTATCATGAGTTTCTTTAAGGTAGAGAGCCTTACGGCATCTACAAGCACATGGAGCTTCTATGGGCTGCAAAACTATTTCAAAATCCTGCGCAATGCCGGTTTTATCAGTTCCATAAAAAACATGGTGATGATTTGGCTGGTAGGCGGCATCATTACCATGTGCCTGTCCATGTTGATGGCCGTGATTTTGACCAGTGGCATCCGCGGCGCAAAATTCTTCAAGGCCGCCATTTATATGCCCAATATCATCAGCGCCGTGGCACTGGCCACCATGTGGATTCAGTATGTGTTCAACTATGATTATGGTCTGCTGAACCAGATCGTCAAAGCATTCGGCGGCGAGAATGTCCGCTGGCTGGGTACGGACCTGATTTTCTGGGCTATGATGATTGCTTTCATTTTTGGCAGTGTTGGTTACTATATGCTGATTTTCATCAGCGGCATCGAAGGTATCCCGCAGGATTTGTACGAAGCTGCCACTATCGACGGCGCGAATATCTTTGACCGCTTCTTCCAGATTACGCTGCCCCTGCTGAAAGGCGTCATCCGTACCTGCGTTACTTTCTGGAGCATCAATGCTACCACATTCTTCCTGTGGACGAAGATGTTCTCCCCCATCAACACGGAAACGGCCACCATTGTGCCCGTTGTGTACCTGTACGATACGGTGTTTGGCGGCAAGGGCGTTGTCGAGCGCGATGCTGGTGCAGGCGCAGCGGTTGGCGTTGTGCTGACTTTGATTATCATTGCTGTGTACGTTATCACCAACCTGATCTTGAAAGACTCGGATCTGGAGTATTAAGGTAGGAGAGCAGTTATGGGAAAATATCACGATAGAATCAACTGGAAGAAAGAGCTTCGGCTTCTGCCCGGTTATATCATTGTTTGCGCGTGGGTCGCGCTTACGGCTGCCATCCTGTTCTGGATTGTCTGCGCCAGCCTTTCCTCAACAAAGGAAATTCTGACGGGCCGTGTTATGGACTTTTCCAATGGCCTGAAGTGGGATAACTACGTCACAGCTTGGAACACCCAAAATGTATCGCTGTATTTCTTCAACAGCTTGGTTTATGCCATTGTTTCCTGTGTGGGCGTATTGCTTATTTCCGCGCCCGGTGCTTATGTGCTTTCTCGCTGGAAGTTTGTCGGCGGTAAGGCCATCCGTATCGGCTTGGTCATTGCCATGAGTGTTCCCACCATTATGATCATCATGCCTCTCTACTCTTTGGCTGTGCAGTGGGGCATCAAGGGGCGCGTGCTGTTGGTTGTGCTGTACATTATGCTGCGCGTACCGTATACCACGATTTACCTACTGGATTTCTTCTCCTCACTGTCCCGGTCTTATGAGGAGGCGGCCTACATTGACGGATGCAGCCATTCTCGGACGTTCTGGCAGATTATGCTGCCGCTGGTTCAGCCCGCCATTATTACGGTTACGATTTTCAACTTCATGTCTGTGTGGAACGAGTTCTTCATGGCGTTGATTTTCACTACCAGTGATTCTATGACCCCTGTTGGTGTCGGTTTGTTGCAGATTGTCAACGCAATGAAATATTCCGGCCAGTACGGTGCTATGTTTGCCGCAGTTATCATTGTGTTCATGCCTACTTTCCTGCTGTATCTTTTCCTGTCTGAAAAGATTATTGTCGGTGCTACCAGTGGCGGCGTTAAGGGCTGATTTGACTTTCCTCCATTCAAAATATTACGTTTCAAGGAGAATCCTTATATGAATGATGTAAGAAAAATGGGCCGCGTGACGATTCCCACTGATACGGACGCAGTGTCTGAAACCCTCGACCTGTTGAAGCGCTGGGGCGCGGATGCCATCCGCGACTGCGATGGCACTGAGTTCCCGCAGGAGCTAAAGGACACCGGCGCAAAGATTTACGCCACCTATTACACTACCCGTAAGGACAACGCATGGGCAAAGGCCAACCCCGACGAAACCCAGCAGTGCTACATTATGACGCCGTTCTACACCGCTGAAGGCGGTGCGCTGACCATCCCCCTGATGACGGGCATCAGCCGTGAACTGATGAAAGTCAACGACCATGACGATATTGCCCGCTGGTGGGAGGTCATGGACCGCACGACGGGCGAGCCTGTCCCCACCGCCGACTGGCACTATGATGCCGCCCGCGAAAGCGTTGTCATCGACCCCCCCGCCGCTTACCACGAGTACACGGTCAGCTTTTTGGCGTACCTGATTTGGGATCCCGTGCACATGTACAACTCGGTCATCAATGACTGGAAGGATGTCGAGCACCAGATCCCGTTCGATGTGCGCCAGCCCAAGACCCACGCTTACACAATGCGCCGCCTGCGCGAGTATCTCGAAAGCCACCCCTATGTCAACGTTGTGCGCTTTACGACCTTCTTCCACCTGTTCACGCTGGTGTTTGACGAGCTGCGCCGCGAGAAGTACGTGGACTGGTACGGCTACTCGGCGTCCGTTTCTCCCTATATTTTGGAGCAGTTTGAGAAGGAAGTCGGCTACAAATTCCGCCCGGAGTTTATCATTGATCAGGGCTACTACAACAACCAGTACCGCGTGCCCACCAAGGAGTACAAGGACTTCCAGGCGTTCCAGCGCCGCGAGGTCGCGAAGCTTGCAAAGGAAATGGTAGACATTGTCCATGAATATGGCAAAGAAGCCATGATGTTCATGGGCGATCACTGGATCGGCATGGAGCCGTTTATGGATGAGTTTAAGTCCGTAGGTCTGGATGCTGTGGTAGGTTCCGTGGGAAATGGAGCGACGCTTCGTCTGATCAGTGATATCGAAGGAGTGAAATATACAGAAGGACGTCTGTTGCCGTACTTCTTCCCGGATGTGTTCAACGAGAACGGAGATCCGGTCAAAGAAGCAAAATATAACTGGGTGACAGCAAGAAGAGCAATCCTTCGAAGCCCGATCCAGAGAATCGGATACGGCGGATATCTGAAACTTGCCCTGGAATTCCCGGATTTTGTACAGTATATCAAAGAAGTCTGCGAAGAGTTCCGCACTTTATATGATAACATTCAGGGAACGACTCCTTATTGCGTAAAACGGGTAGCAGTCCTGAATTGTTGGGGAAAGATGCGCTCATGGGGTAACCATATGGTACATCACGCCATCTATTACAAGCAGAATTATTCTTATTTCGGAATTATCGAAGCATTAAGCGGCGCGCCGTTTGATGTATCATTTATCAGCTTTGACGATATCAAAGCCGACCCGAAGGTGCTGGACGGCATCGACGTCCTCATCAACGTCGGCGACGGCGACACCGCCCACACCGGCGGCAAGGTCTGGGAGGACCCGGATGTTTCCTCCGCCGTCAAGGGCTTTGTCCATCGCGGCGGCGGTCTGATCGGTGTCGGCGAACCCGGCGGTCACCAGTATCAGGGGCGCTATTTGCAGCTGTCCGCACCGCTCGGCGTGGAGAAAGAAACCGGCTTCACGCTTAACTACGACAAGTACAACTGGGACGAGCACCGTGACCACTTTATTCTGACCGACTGCCCCGACCATGACGTGGACTTCGGCGAGGGGAAGAAGAGCATCTTTGCGCTGGAAGGCACCGAGATTCTGATTCAGCGCGACAAGGAAGTGCAGATGGCCGCGCACGAGTATGGCAAGGGCCGCGGCGTGTACATCAGCGGCCTGCCCTACAGCTTTGTGAACAACCGCGTGCTGTACCGCGCTATTCTGTGGGCTGCCCACGATGAGGCCGACCTGCACAAGTGGTTCAGCACGAACTACAATGTCGAAGTACATGCCTACGTCAAGAACGGCAAGTATTGCGTGGTAAACAACACCTACGAGCCGCAGGATACCACCGTTTATACCGGCGATGGCAGCAGCTTCGACCTGCACATGGACGCGAACGAGATCAAGTGGTATAATCTGTAAAACAGACAAAGGCGTGCCGTGTTTGTGCGGCACGCCTTTACCTGCAAAAACAATGATAAGGGGTTTATTATGGATAAACGTCCCAATATTATCCTGCTTATGGCAGACCAGATGCGCGGTGACTGCCTGGGTATTGCCGGGCATCCGGATGTGAAAACGCCGTTTTTGGATGCCCTGGCCGCCGAGGGTGTGCGCTATGAAAACGCCTATTCCGCCTGCCCGACCTGCGTTCCCGCCCGCGCCACGCTGTATACCGGCATGTCCCAGGAGCACACGGGCCGCGTTGGCTACGAAGATTTGATCCCGTGGGAGTACCCCCACACGCTGGCCGGGGAACTGAGCAAGGCGGGCTACTATACCCAGTGCGTCGGCAAAATGCACGTCCATCCGCTGCGCAACAACCTGGGCTTTAACGATGTGCGACTGCATGACGGCTATCTCCATGCCTACCGCCGCCCCACCACGCCCAGTTATGAGGACCAGCGCGTGGCCGATGATTATTATTGGTGGCTCAAACAGCAGCTTGGCGTGGATGCCGACCCCGTGGACACCGGCCTTGACTGCAACAGCTGGGTCGTGCGCCCCTGGATCTACGAGGAAAAGTACCATCCTACCAACTGGGTCGCCAGCGAGTGCCGGGATTTCCTGCGCCGCCGTGACCGCTCGAAGCCGTTCTTTTTGATGGCCAGCTTTGTGCGGCCGCACCCGCCGCTGGATGCCCCGGAATACTACCTGAATTTGTACAAAGATAAGCCGCTGGCCGAGCCTTGGCGCGGCGACTGGAACGACTGCGTCCGCTGGGAGCGCGACGGCCACAGCTACCATGCCCAGACGGCACCCTCGGATGAGAGCTACATCCAGCAGCTGCGGGCGGGCTACTATGCGGCGATTACCCACATGGATCACCAAATCGGGCGCTTAGTCTCCGCGTTGGTGGAGGAACAGATTATGGACAATACGATTATTCTGTTTGTCTCCGACCACGGCGAGATGCTGGGTGACCACCTGATGTTCCAAAAAGCCAAGCCGTTTCAGGGCAGCATCCATGTGCCGCTGTTTATCTCCGGGCCGGAGCGTTATGTCGGCAAGCACGGCACGGTCCGCACCGATTTGGCCGAGCTGCGGGATGTTATGCCCACGCTGCTGGAACTGGCGGGCACACCGATCCCCGAAACCGTGGACGGCACGAGCCTGCTGCACCCTGTTGAGCGTGAATATCTGCACGGCGAGCATACGCTTGGCGAGGATTCCATGCATTTCATCCTGACAAAAGAGGATAAATACATCTGGTACTCCCAGACCGGGCGGGAGCTGTACTTTGATTTGCGCAACGACCCGCACGAGAACAAGAATGTGCTGGACGAACACCCAGCGCGCGTAGCCGAGCTGCGCGAACTTCTCATCAACGCACTGAAAAACCGCGAAGAGGGCTACACCGACGGCCACAGCCTGCTTGTGGGCAAAACACCCGTGACCGTATTGCAGCATACCGAGGTGCTATGAAGCAGCTTCAATTCCTGATAAAACCAGCCGCAGGCTACTGCAACATGCGCTGCCAATATTGCTTTTACCGGGATGAGCAGCAAAACCGCGTGAACCCCGAAGACTGCATGATGACGCGGGCGACTGCCGAGACGCTGATTCAGCGCTGCTTTGTGGAAATTGAGCAGGGCGGCTTTGTTTCGTTTGCCTTTCAGGGCGGGGAGCCAACCCTGGCCGGGCTGGATTTTTTCCGCTTCTTTACGCAGACGGTGCGAAAGTACAACCAGAAGCGCGTCACCGTACAGTACGCCATCCAGACAAACGGCCTTGCCATTACCGAGGAATGGGCTGAATTTTTCAGCAAAGACCATTTTCTCGTGGGCATCAGCTTGGATGGCACCCCGGATGTCCATGATGCCCTGCGCCCGGACGCACAGGGGAACGGGACATGGGATAAAATCACGCAGACGATCAAACTGCTGCGCCGCTGCGGCGTGGAGTGCAACCTTTTGTGTGTCGTCACCAAGCGGCTGGCCAAAAAGGCGGAGCGCGTGTATAAATCCATGAAAGCCACGGGGGTGCGCTATTTGCAGTTCATTCCCTGTCTGGACCCGTTGGATACGCCGCAAGGGCAGCAGAACTACTCCTTAACACCGGAGCTGTACGCGCAGTTCCTGTGTGCCATGTTTGATGCCTGGTATCGGGACTGGAAAACCAGCACCTATATCAGCATCCGTTTGTTTGAGGATTATATTCATCTGCTTATGGGCAGCCCTGCGGGGACCTGCTCCACGACCGGTACTTGCGGTGCCTATATGGTTGTGGAGGGTAGCGGTGCCGTGTACCCGTGCGACTTCTTCTGCCTGGATGCCTATAAACTTGGAACTGTGCAAAACGACACCCTGCAATCGCTGCTTACCGGCAAGAAAATGCAGACATTTATCACAGACGGCTGGCAGATCCCCGCAGAGTGCCGGCAGTGCAGATGGATCCGCCTGTGCCGCGGCGGCTGCAAGCGCGACCGCAATGCTACCGACACTGCGCAGCGCAGTTACTACTGCAAAGCCCTGCAAAAGTTTTTTGCCTATGCGGAACCGCGCCTGTGCGAGATGGTCCGCGCCGTTCAAATGTACCGCTGAAAAGGAGACAGATTCTATTGGACAAGAAAAATAAATACTGGCAGCTGTTTCTCTCTACCTTTAAGTTGAGCGCCTGCACCTTCGGCGGCGGCTTCGTCATTATCCCCCTGATGCGCGAGCGCTTCGTGAAAGAACTGCGCTGGATCGAGGAAGAAGAAATGCTGGACCTGACGGCGATTGCCCAATCCAGCCCCGGCTCTATTGCCATCAATGCCTCGATTCTGGTGGGCTACCATGTGGCAGGCATCCCCGGTGCGCTGATTACCGTGGTGGGGGCAGCCTTGCCGCCGCTTATCATCATTTCCATTATCTCCGCGTTTTATCAGGCGTTCCGCTCCAACAAGTATGTGAGTATGGCGATGGCCGGTATGCTGGCCGGTGTGGCGGCGGTTGTCTTTGATGTGGTCATCAATATGGCGTGGCCCATCCTGAAAAAGAAGCGCTGGCTGCCCATCGCGGTCATGCTGGCGGCTTTTTTGGCGACCCGTTTCTTCTCGGTGAATATCATTTTAATTATTTTGGTCTGCGGTGTCATCGGCGCACTGGATACTCTGTATCTGCAAAAGCGGGAGGACGACAAATGATCTACCTGGAACTGTTCTGGAGCTTTTTCCAAATCGGCCTGTTCAGCATCGGCGGCGGCTATGCGGCCATGCCCCTGATTCAAAACCAAGTCGTGGATATTCACCCCTGGCTGACGATGACGGGCTTCGCGGACATTATGGCCATTGCCGAAATGACCCCCGGCCCCATCGCCGTAAACGCTGCTACGTTTGTTGGTATTCAGGTGGCGGGTCTGCCGGGGGCACTGATTGCCACGATCGGCTGTATTTTCCCGTCCTGCGTCATCGTCATGACGCTGGCCTACGTGTATTACCGTTTCCGCGGTCTAAGCGTTATGCAGGGCATCCTGGCCGGGCTGCGGCCTGCTGTTATTGCCATGATCGCTTCCGCCGGCATCTCCCTGTTGTGCATGGCCCTGTACGGGCAGCGCACTTTCCCGGCTGATTTGGGCAGCATGGATCTGATTGCCCTGGCTGTTTTCCTTGTGGGCTTCTTTATTCTGCGTAAGTGGAAGCCCAGTCCCATCAAGGTCATGGCGGGGGCTGCCATGGCCGGTGTCGTGCTGTACAGCATCGCGGCATAAACAAAAACTGAGAGGATATTTTATGATGAATGAGATTTTAGCCGCCTGGCGGTGGAACGGTTCGGTGTCCGAGCCGGTTCCCTATGGCGAGGGGCATATCAACCAGACGTATGCCCTCACGGTAACGTCTGCGCAGGGCGCAAAGCGCTACATCCTGCAAAAGATCAACACCGATACCTTCAAGGACCCCGCCGGCTTGATGGAAAATATCTGCGGCGTAACGGATTTTCTGCGTGAAAAAGCTAAACAGCGCGGGGCTGACCCTGCGCGTGCCACGCTCCATGTAGTGCCTACTGCGGCAGAAAAGCCTTATTACCAAGCCGCCGATGGCAGCTGCTGGCGTGTCTATGATTTTGTGGAGAACACCGTCTGCTTGCAGCAGGTGCAATCTGCCGAGGATTTTTACCAAAGCGCCGTTGCGTTCGGCAATTTCCAGCATCAGCTTGCCGCTTATCCGGCCCACACCCTCCATGAGACGATCCCACACTTCCACGACACACCCAAGCGCTTCGCTGATTTCCAGCGCGCTGTAGCCGAGGACCGCATGGGCCGCGCCGCCCAGGTGCGGCGCGAGATCGAGTTTGTCTGCGCCCGCGAAGCTGATTATCATGTGATGGTGGATCTGCTGGCGGCGGGCAAGCTACCGCTGCGCGTCACCCACAACGATACCAAGCTGAACAATATCCTGCTCGACAAAACGACGGGGGAGGGCCTTTGCGTCATCGACCTTGACACCGTCATGCCGGGCCTTGCCGCCAATGACTTCGGCGATTCCATCCGCTTCGGTGCCAACCATTGCGCCGAGGATGAAGCTGACCTCTCGAAAGTGAATTTTAGCATGGAACTGTTTGAAATTTACACCAAGGGCTTCTTGCAGGCAGCAGGGGAGGCGTTCACGCCTTTAGAGAAACAGACCCTGCCCTGGGGCGCCAAGCTGATGACAATGGAATGCGGCATGCGCTTCCTCTCCGATTATCTCGAGGGAGACCACTACTTCCACATTAACTATGAACAGCAGAACCTTAACCGCGCCCGCACCCAGTTCAAGCTGACCTCCGGCATGGAAGAAAACTGGGATGCTATGCAGAAAGTAATTGAGAAATACTGCTGATAAAAACCTGATACCCCCTTCTCATTCTGCGTTTTGCGTAAAGCAAAATCGCGGTTTCTCCTTTTTATAACGCCCGCGCCTGACAAGCGCGGGCGTTTTCTGTTCTATACAGAATAAAGTCGTCGGCACAGCTTTGCAACGCAGATTTATTGCGAAGGTTGTGTTGGTCAATCGGGTGTCAGCAAATTGGTGATTTTCTCGCAGTCCTGGGAAGTGTAGCCCCACAAAATCGAACTGAGAACCTCAATAGCTTCATCCCGGTGAACATAGTAGGTGCGCAGAGAAATGGAGATACCCTTGGTTTCGAGCAACTGCAAAATTGCACCCGCATTCTCGCACTGCTGCGGGGAGAGATAGGCATAGTACAAAATCCAGTAATAAAACTCGCCCTTTTTGTGTTTGCGGCGCATCAGGTCAATCGCGGTGTCGATGATCTGCATCATTTTTTTGCTGCGTTCCAAGGCGCGGGCATAGCTTTCCAGCCGGTTGCCGCCCTTGTTGACCTCGCTGTCAACAAACAGTGCGTCCGTGGACAGCCCATATTCGGCCTTGAATTCCTCTTGCAAATCGAGATCTGATACTTCCAAATTCCACATGACATCCCGGTACTTCCGCAAAAGCGTCCGTGTGTCGTGATAATGCGGGGATACATTGGATTTCTGTCTTTTGAATGGCATAAAAATACTCCCTGTTTTAGTTTGTCGAAAGAATTCTTTCAATTACTAAACAGAGAGAAATCAATGATTTTGACGCACAATTTGCAAAGAAAAAGAAAAAATCCGCATCGAAATCGCACATGTCGGCAATATCGATGCGGATTTTGGTTTTGTTTACAAGGGCATTGGTAAGTTGTGCAAGGACCAAGCTATTATTAGAACCCGTCAATCGCACGCTCAATCACGGTGGGAACAAAAATGGACATCACAACCAACCACACAGCTGCAATGGCTTGAATAAGGTTGTCGGGCATCCCAATAAGAATGTCAGGAAACCATACAAATGCAGGGGCAACAAGACTCCGTATAAGGTAACCGACAAATTCGCCGATGCTGAACACACCTAAATAATCAATTGGCTTATACGGATCGCGTTTGCGCCGTGTGTAGCCATCCACATACATACGTTGCTCAATATACCAGCCTATTGCAAAAATTACGACAGCACCCCAGTATAATTTATCCATCTTTACCTCCATATCGGCAATCAGAATAAAGCGACTCTCATAATGAGCGATTTGCTCTACAGCTTTCGTGCATAGAAAGTGCATACCCCCGTCCCATTACGGTTTTTAAATCATCCGGGCCTAGATTCAGTTTCTTCCGCAGCTTTGCGATATGCACATCAACCGTTCGCGTCTGAATCGGC
>ERZ773170.1315-NODE-1315-length-19353-cov-13.091978_pt1 | contig 19353 bp, 20 predicted proteins | sample MGYA00581002_ERZ773170 | MGnify/ENA primary metagenome ERZ773170 (study PRJEB29015, sample SAMEA2737811) | human gut metagenome | biome: human gut; feature: human-associated habitat; material: faeces | place: China | collected 2012 ... | reverse complement strand
ACGCTGCTGTTGTCGCCCGCGGCATGGGCACCTGCTGCGTCTCCGGCTGCGGCAATGACAACGACGTCGCCATCGACTACGACGCCAAGGTCATCACCATCAACGGCCACACCTTCCATGAGGGTGACTGGATGAGCATTGACGGCTCCACCGGCAACATCTACGAGGGCCAGATTGCTACCGTCGCTTCCACCGAGAACGCTAACTTCAAGCGCTTCATGGGCTGGGCTGACGCCAACCGCCAGATGAAGGTCATGACCAACGCCGACAACCCGCGCGACGCCCAGAACGCCGTTGACATGGGTGCTGAGGGCATCGGTCTGTGCCGTACCGAGCATATGTTCTTCGCCGAGGACCGCATCGCCGCTGTCCGTGAGATGATTTGCGCCCGTACCGTTGAGGAGCGCAAGACCGCTCTGGCCAAGGTTGAGCCGTTCCAGGAGGCCGACTTCACCGCTATGTACCGCATCATGGGCGACCGTCCGATGACCATTCGTTATCTGGATCCGCCGCTGCATGAGTTCCTGCCCACCAAGCCCGAGGACATCGCTGCTCTGGCCAAGGATATGGGCATGACCACCGATGAGCTGAACAATGTCGTTGTCAGCCTGCACGAGTTCAACCCCATGATGGGCCACCGTGGCTGCCGTTTGGCCGTCACCTACCCGGAGATCGCCGAGATGCAGACCAATGCTGTCATCAAGGCTGCCCTGAAGGTTTCTGCTGAGACTGGCAAGATGATCACCCCGCACATCATGGTTCCTCTGGTTGGCGAGGTCAAGGAGCTGAAGTACGTCAAGGACGTCATCGTCAAGACTGCTGATGCCCTGATCGCTGCCGCTGGCGTCGACATGAAGTACGAGGTCGGCACCATGATCGAGATCCCGCGTGCCGCTCTGACCGCCGGCGAGATCGCCAAGGAAGCTGACTTCTTCAGCTTCGGCACCAACGACCTGACCCAGATGACCTTCGGCTTTAGCCGTGACGACGCTGCCAAGTTCCTGACTGCTTACTACGACAACAAGATCTACGAGAGCGATCCGTTCCAGCACCTGGATCAGATCGGCGTCGGCAAGCTGGTCAAGATGGCTGCTGCTGATGGCCGCGCCACCAACCCGAACCTGGGTCTGGGCATCTGCGGCGAGCACGGCGGCGATCCCTCCAGTGTTGAGTTCTGCCACAATGTTGGTCTGGACTACGTCAGCTGCTCTCCCTACCGTGTTCCCATCGCCCGCCTGGCCGCTGCGCAGGCAGCAATTAAAAATCCCCGCAAGTAATTTGCAGGTTGGTTCTAAGCGCCGTAATGGCTTCCAATAGGGGTACATCCTTATAGGAATTGGCGTTGCTGCGTGCTTTGGACGGGAATGTGGAAAGACCTGAATTCTAAGGTCAATCTATAATAACCTGTTAAGTCCCTAATTGCTTTTATCGCAATTAGGGACTTTTTTTATTGTTTTGACCGTATGAATACATTTTCGCAAAAATGTACAGGGTTTCCGATGTACATTTCGGGGCCCGAATTTACCCGAAAATCTACAAGTCAGGAGCACGCAGAACTATGAGTAAAAGTGCAGTTCCGTACCTCTATGGTGCGGAGGAAACCATACCAATAGAACAGCTGCATCCCTTCGCAAACCACCCATTCCATGTCAGGCACGACTTGGAAATGAAGGAGCTTATGGACAGCATCGAGGAGAGCGGCATCATTCATAGCATATGCCGCACGCGCACCTCCCAACTTTTGTGTTCGAAAACGAAAACAAAAGTGGAGGTAATTATGAGATTACGTGATAAGGTAAAAGAACAAGCTATGCAGATGCGAGAAGGCGATAACCAGCGCAGCCCATTAAAGGGCAGATTCACCCGTTTTATCAGGCACAGAATGAAATGGCATGCCTCCGAATATTACAGGAAGCATAAACCACGGGAAAATGTAAGCTCGTTGGACGATGTGGAAGATCAATTGTATGACCCAGAGGTGGATGTTGGTTTCGTTATGCGGAGCTCGTTGCGGACGCAGAGCGGTTACGCGCACAACTTACAAAAAAGGAAAATGAAATCTTGGCGTTGTGCTTGAAGATGTCCCGCAACATGGCCGCAAAGGAATTGCATTGTTCAGAATCTAATATCAATAATGCCATTAAAAGAATTAACAAGAAGGCACGCCGCTAAAATGAAGGAGGAAAACTATGTGTTCTTTTGATTATCATTTTCACAGGGCAATGGAGTATGAAGATGACTTGGTGTGGATCATGGCTGTCTACTACAATTTAATGCGCGCTATTTGTATGATTTATTACTGGGACAATGAAAGCGAGTGCATGAATGTGATGGATCATTTGATGTCTTGCTTTTGGGAAGATCTGCGGGAATTCGTGGGCAAAGAAAAGAAGAGGTCTGAAAACAAAGAAAATAATAAGTGAAATACTTGCCTTGAGTACATAATGGGGCTTGAAATCGGGCTAATAGGGATAGTACTTTAATGTCATTCTAGGGCGAGTGTATTTCAACCAGTAAATTCACAGGATCCCTGCTCTGCCAGTTCGCTGGCAGAGCTTTTTTGTACGGAAAGTAGGATCACCTTATATCCCTTTTCGCAAATCACGTTGATCACTTCGTAAGTGATCGCTTACGAATGTACTCATCAAAGAATGCTCCTGAAGTGGGAAAACCGTAAACGATCCAATCTCTGCATTCCATTTCTCGCGTTGCCAATCAAGTCCATGGACTGTAACGATGACCCTTTTACCAAACAACTTCGGTAGCCATGCAAAATACGCAGGCCCCTCAGCATGGATGCGTACCACATCATACCTACCCAAAGCACTAAAAAGAGCAGCGAAAAAGGAAGAACTTGCCGCTGCAAGTCCACGCCGTTCAATGGTCGGAACACATTTCTGGCGAACGCCCTTATATTCTATTTCGTTGGAGTTATCAAACCTTTCTCCACTTACATGATGAGTGGACCTATTGTAGCAGGTAACTATGCACCCTTTTTGAGCCATTCTGGTACAAAGTTCCTTAACGACTATTTCAACTCCACCCTCTCGGCTAAGGTGCTTTTGTCCAAACATTGATACCGAGATCGTTTTTTCATTCTTTTTCTCCATTAATTTAGTATACCTTGTCATGCCTTCCAAAGAGATATGGCAAGATATCCTCCATTTTGAGAATTGAAGGTTGTAGATTCTAAATGCTGATAATATGTGACTTTATATAAAACTGACTCCTCTTTTGACCCCTCACCCGTAAATCCGATTCATTTCATTTTGCTTCCACTCCCAGCAAGAATGTGCATAGCGTTTTAGCGTGCTATCAGGATTCGAGTGTCCCAACAATTCACTCAGCGTTTTCACATTACAGCCTGCTTGCAGGCAGGTTGTTGCAAATGTATGTCGCAGCGCATGTGGGCGGACAACAGGAACTTGAGCCTGCTTTAAGTATCCCTGCAAGCTCTTGTAATAGCAGCGCGGTTCAACTGGTCTAAGGTTGGAGTCTGATAGAAACCAGACTTCATTACTCTGTCCGACATATTCTTCTTTTAGAAGGCTGAGGATACCTGTTGGGATAGGAATGTCGCGCTCGGAGCTTTGCGTTTTGGGTGATTGCGTTTACCAGGGTAGTTTTTCCGGGTGCCATATAAATCCTCTTAACAGTGCGCCGAACAGAGCGAATACCGTTTTGCAAGTCGAAATCACCCCATTGCAGCCCGCACACTTCTCCGATACGCAGACTCATCTGCATCATCAGCAGCATACCAAGCCTCCTAGGTGTTGGCGAAGAGCAAACATAAGCACAAACAGATTTTTGTTCCAAATTATTTAGAACCGTAGTGTTGGATGAATTTACAGCTGGAAGTTTGAGATCAATTTCAATGGGACGCATAATATGTAAATGTACCGCATAGCGGCAAATTCTCCGAACAAGCGTCAGGCACTCCTTGCCCATTGCGTTGCCTAGGGTCTTGTGATTTTGGTCTGCAGGAGCAATAATTTCCAGAAGACTGTTTTCTAGGATGCATTCACTCAAAGCTTGAACACGATACGGACCAAGCACAGGCAAAATGTAGTGTTGGAGTGTGTAGTGATAGTGTGCTGCTGTAGAAGATTTGACACCTAAAAAATGGAGCTTTCCCCGGTGCGAGAAAGCTCCGAAAAAGTCGGATTGTCTACATTTAGCGCAAATTGTTGCACCTCCATCTTTTTGATGGTGAGTTTTTCCTTTACCTCATTGTAAGAATGCCCATAAATGTACCCCCCAGATTGCGGTACAATCAGACTTTCGCCCCTTAATAAATCGACCCTCCCAACGACCATCTTTCCTCTTTCTGATGTTTTCTCCGTGCTTTGCCATAATGCTCCTCCTTGAAAAGAATTGTAATGATGTAGCATTGATTTTATCTGTTTCGGCTATCCCATAGGAAAAAGTGTGCCCAATATGGTGAAAGTGGCAAAAATGTATTCGAGTACAGTTTGGTATAACTTGTACTGTTGAAAAATGTCGCATTGTGTGGTATTATACCTATACATATTATATATGGGCTTCTGTGGAAATGGGTATCATCCATTCTCAATATATGGCGATTATATGAAATTGCCTCCGGAAAAAGACAGAGTTGCACATGGCGTTAAAATATTGAAATGCAGAAACATATGGGAGGAAGAATGATATGAATATTGCTGTAATTATTGCCGGTGGTGTTGGTTCGAGAATGGGACAAGACTTGCCAAAGCAATTTATCAATGTATATGATAAGCCAGTTTTAATTTACACTTTGGAGAGCTTTCAAAAACATCCGCAGGTAGATGCTATTGAATTAGTGTGCATTGATGGTTGGCACGAAATTGTTTGGGCGTACGCTAAACAGTTCAATATTACAAAACTGAAATGGATTGTATCTGGCGGTAAAACGGGACAAGAATCAATCAGAAATGGTGTGTATGGATTAGAGGGTAAGGCAAATCCAGATGATAATATCATTATTCATGATGGTATCAGACCACTGGTAGAGCCTTCGGTATTGTCAGATGTGATAAGTAAATGCTCACAGTATGGTAATGCTGTTACATCTATGCCATATAATGAACAGATTTTTGTTATCAACGAAGATGATGAAACTACAACAAACAAGTATATTCCAAGAGAAACACTAAGACGTGTCTCAACACCGCAGGCATACAGATTTGACTTATTGGATGCAAAGTATCATGAAGCTTATGAAAAGGAAATTGGTATTTATGGATCACATTATACCAACACTATGATGGTAGAACTCGGTGTCACATTGCACTTTGCAGCCGGATCCGATAAGAATATAAAGCTTACAACAAAAGATGACCTGGAGATGTTTAAGGCTTATTTAAAAGCAGATAAAGATAACTGGCTGAAGTAATCATAAGGAGATTTTGATGAACGTATATGACAATTCTTTATATTTAGAAGATGTGAATTATGTGGCGAATCTGAATTTGCCTTGGGAAAAATTAAATAATAAATCCATTATGATATCAGGAGCGACTGGCTTAATTGGCAGTATGCTTGTTGATATTATCATGAGGAAGAATAATGATAATCTGAATTGTACGGTTTACGCTCTCGGCAGAAGCGAAGAGAGAATGCGTAATAGATTCAAATACTGTTTTGAAAATCCATTATTTCACTTTGTTGAATATGATGTAAACAGAAAACTGTGTTTCACAGAGGATGTGACGGTAGATTATATCCTACATCTTGCAAGCAATACACACCCTATGCAGTATTCTACGGATCCGATTGGAACTATTACAACAAATATTATAGGTGTTCAAAACTTACTTGATTTTGCGGTTGAGCATCATACGACAAGATTCGCATTTGCTTCGTCCAATGAAGTATATGGTGAAAATCGTGGCGATGTTGAAAAATTTGATGAGAAGTATTGCGGATACATTGATTGTAATACAATGAGAGCTGGATATCCGGAAAGTAAAAGATGTGGAGAAGCTTTGTGCCAAGCTTATAAAGCACAAAAAGGATTAGATATTGTTATTCCAAGATTAACAAGATCTTATGGCCCAACATTATTAAAAACGGATACGAAAGCATTGTCACAGTTTCTGCATAAGGGCGTTGCAGGAGAGGACATTGTACTGAAAAGTGCAGGAACACAATTCTATTCATATTTATATGTTATGGATAGCGTATCAGGCTTGTTGACTGTCCTTCTGAATGGCGAAAGCGGAGAGGCATATAACATTTCTGATGATGCATCTGATATTATGTTAAAAGATTTGGCAGCTATCATTGCTGACTATGCCGGAAAAAAGGTTGTGTTTGAAATTCCGGATGCAGTAGAAAGTGCTGGATACAGCAAAGCAACGAAAGCTCGCCTGGATTCTTCAAAGTTAAATAGTCTTGGTTGGAAAGCCAAATACGATATCAAAACAGGTATTGTCAGAACAATGGAAATGCTAAAAGCAATAAACTGATTGCTGAAAGGAGTTTTATGAATTTAAAAGAGACGTTTAAAAAGCAGGGCGGCATAAAACTCCTTAAACAATATTGGCAGGGAGGAGCCTTGTTTACAGGAATAGGGCAGTTTCTGTTGTTGGGAAAAAGCAGGACTGCACTGGAAATCCTAAGACTTTCGACTACTTTAAAGACTAAGCAAAAATTAGAAAAGAAATATAAGTGGAAACTGGAAAAATTTGATAAAACCTATATTGAAAAGGAACATAAGACTTCAGATACCATATGGATCTGCTGGTTTCAAGGAATGGACAATGCTCCGGACCTGGTAAAAAAATGCTATCACTCAGTTGTGAAGAATAATCCGGGGAAAAAGTGATAGTACTTACCGAAAAAAATATAAGCGATTATGTGACATTTCCAGAGTACATTGTGACAAAGTGGAAGCAGGGAGTTATTACGCATACGCACATGACAGACTTGCTGAGATTAGAGTTGCTGATTACTTATGGTGGCCTGTGGTTGGATGCAACGGTGCTATGCACCGGAACTGCACCAGAATATTTTTTTGACTCTGATTTATTCTTCTCCCAGACATTGAAACCAGGTAGAGATGGACATGCAAGTTATATTAGCAGCTGGTTGATGGAAGCAAAAACAAATAATAAGATTCTTATGGCTACTAGGGAGCTTTGTTATGAATATTGGAAAACGAATAATACCATGTTGGATTATTTTTTGCTTCATGATTTTATGTCCATTGTATTAGAAAAATATGAAGAAGATTGGAAGAAAATTATTCCAAGAGATAATGCAACTCCACATATTTTGTTATTAAGGCTATTTGATCAATATGATGAAAAAACATGGGCTGCAATAAAGAGCCAAACACAGTTTCATAAGTTGACATATAAATTCGGTGAAGAAAAACAGAAAGAACAAGGAACTTATTACAGGGTATTGTTAGGTGAACAGGCATGAAAATAATGTACTTATTGTTTTCTTTTACAGTAGGGGGAACGGAACGATTAGTAGCTAATATTTGCAATCAGATGGAAAGCCAAAATGAGGAAGTTCATTTATATATAATTAATGATTTAATAGATGATAATTTGCTCGATACATTGAATGAAAATATTCATGTCAAACTATTAAGAAGAAAAGTTGGGTCAAAAGACAAAATTTCTCCTTTATTTGAAGTAGCTAAATATATTAAAAAGAACAAAATAGAAGTTGTACATTGTAATTCATTTAATGCACCGGAATTGCTCATTCTAAGTAAAATTGTGAATCCTAACTGTAAAGTCATAAGTACAATTCATGGGATGGGACAATTTAAAAATATTGGGAAGAACAAAATACTTCTGAAAAATTGGGTGAGTGACAAGTTTATAGGCATTTCAGATGCGGTTGCAGAAGATGTAATTGCCGCTGGAATAGACGAAAAAAAGGTAGTAAGAGTTTATAACGGAATTGAAACAAAAAAATATGACTGTGCAAAGCTAAAAAAATATGATGAAAATGCGATTGTTATAGGATGTGTTGCAAGGATAATGCCTGAATTAAAGGGACAGGATGTTCTATTAGAGGCAATAAAAATAGTTAAAAAGCAACATCCCAAAGTAATGGCTTTATTTGCCGGAGGTGTTGCTGAAAATCAACAAAGGGATTATGAAAATTTAAAAAATTATGTAAGAGATAATTCCTTAGAAGAAAATGTAAAGTTTTTGGGAAATGTAGATAATATTCCAGAGTTCTTAAACAAGATTGATATTTGTGTTGTTCCTTCGAGGTCAGAGGGGTTTGGATTGGCATTGGTAGAAGCGATGGCAATGGGGGTCCCGTGTGTTGCAAGTAATATTGCAGGACCGAGAGAAATAGTAATGAATGAAGGCATTGGAGAATTATTTGAAAACGGTAATTCGCAGAGCTTAAGTATGAAGATTGAAGAAGTTATCTCAAAATATGATGAAATAAAAAAAGCAACATGGAATCAAAAACTAAAAGTGAAACAAAATTACAGCATAGAACATATGTGTACTTGTTTATTGGAAATCTATACTGAAAAATAAATGAAAAGTAATGTTAGGGGATAAAGATAAAATGACATTAAAAGTTAAAAATTTTATCATATTTGTAGTATTGCTTACATATCTTAAGCCTTTTAATGTTTCTTTAATTCCAACATTAAATACTTTATATTCTGCTGCAAAAATCATAGCCACAGTTGTATTGCTATTATATATCTTAAACGAAAATGTCACATTAACAAAGGCATCAAAATGGTGTTTGGCGTTTCTGGGCTGGTGGACGATAGCTATATTGGCTAATGGAAATATGAAAAATAATGTTCAAACACTGTTAAGTATTTTAGGGATGCTCTTTCTGTTTAATGTAATGAGAAGAAAACCGAATGGACTTAATATTATTTTGAAATATTTAAGCTGCATTTCAAAAGTTTATATTCTTTTACAGTTTTACACTATTGTGGTCGGTCATCCGGTTTTAGCTGAATCAATAGTATCGTTTGATAAATATTTTTTGGGTAGCGATAATTATTCTGCATTTATTTTGATACCGTTATCTGGATTTATTTTATCAGATGACCTTATCAATGAAAGAAAAATTAAAATGTGTGATTATTTTTTCTTTGTAATCGCATTTTTATGCTTATTGATTCCTAAATCATGGGCAGGAATTTTTTCATATAGTGCATTTATGTTGTTGTTCTTTTTCAGAAAATCAGCTCTTTTGAAAAAAATAGTAAATGTTCGTAGTGTTTTTATAATGATTATTTTGTTATTGGTATTAATTATAGGATTTAATTTCCAAACACACTTTGAAAAAGTCTTAAATACTTTTGGAAAAGTTGGAATGAATTCAAGAGAAATCATTTGGCCAGATGCAATTTATGCGATAATGCAAAAGCCAATCTTAGGCTATGGAATATTAACAGATAATCAAATAGCTTCTTATATATTGTACGGTACCACACATACGCATAATATTATTTTGGAGTTTTTAATGGATTCTGGAATAGTTGGAAGTTTTTTTGCTTTCATGTGGTTCAAATCAGCTGTGACAGTAAAAAAGAGATTGTTAAAAAATGATGTGGTAATTGGCCTGCTTTATTGCATAGTTGCTTATTTATTATGTGCAACTTTAGATTTTTATATAGCACTTATTTATTTTTGGGTTTTAATATTTTTATTTGACAGCATAAAAAATGCAATTTATGAAAGAGAAAAACAAGGAAAACGAGTATGAATAATGAAAATTTGAAGAACAGCATATTTTCTGGTGTGTTTTGGAAATTTGCAGAAAGAATATTAGCTCAAGGAGTTTCCTTTATTGTTTCTGTTATTTTGGCCAGAATTCTTATGCCATCAGATTATGGCATTGTTGCGCTAATATTAGTATTCATCAATATAGCGGATGTGTTTGTAACCAGTGGATTTAGTACAGCATTGGTGCAAAACAAGGATGCCGATAGAATAGATTTTTCCACAAATTTCTATTGTAGCATGGCAGTATCAATATTAGTATATTTGATTTTATTTATTGCCGCCCCATTTATTGAAAAATTTTATGATATGCATGGTTTGGCATTGATCTTGCGAGTTTTTGCATTAAGAATTCCATTGAGTGCATATAGTGCAATACAGCATGCGTATGTTGAAAGACATATGATTTTTAAAAGATATTTCTTTTCTACGCTTGGGGGAACTTTGATTTCCGGAGTTGTTGGAATTATTATGGCATATAAGGGTTTTGGGGCATGGGCTCTTATTGCACAGTACTTTACAAATACAATTGTCGATATTATTGTATTGTCAATTACTGTTCCATGGCATCCGGAATTTGTTTTTTCATGGAAATCAGCCAAAAGCATGATGAACTATGGTTGGAAAATACTTGCGGCGGATTTATCCGGAACTTTTTTTGACCAATTAAGATCTTTAATTGTTGGAAAAGCTTATACATCGGCAGATTTAGCATTTTATAATAAAGGTAATCAGCTTCCTTCTTTAATTACCACTAATATAAGTACCTCCATTATGTCGGTACTTTTCCCGGCAATCGCCAATATAAGTGATGAAAAAACACGAGTTAAAGAAATGACTCGAAAAGCTGTAAAAATAATGTCCTTTGTGATGTTTCCGATGCTGTTTGGTCTGGCAGCGGTATCAGGTTCGCTGATCGATGTTTTGTTTACATCAAAATGGGCGTTAGCTGTACCTTTTGTGCAAATATTAAGTATCTCATCAGCAATTTCTTTGATTGGCGGTGTTAGCTTGCAGGCAATTAAAGCAATTGGGAAAAGTGACATCATATTAAAACTAGAGGTATATAAAAAACCGGTATATGTATTGCTTCTGATTATTGGAGTAAAAATAGATGTTACGGCCGTTGCTGTTACCATGCTTCTGTATTCTATCTATGGTAATATTGTTAATGCTGGTCCTTTAAAAAAAGAAATCGACTACACTTATCGGGAACAACTTAAAGATTTATCTCCGGCATTTTTGATGTCAGGAGCTATGGGATTGTTTGTATATATGGTTTCCTATTTGAGGTTAAATAGTGTTCTGCTGCTATTTATTCAAGTGTTAATGGGAATTGCTTTGTATTTCGGTATGGCGACGATTTTTAAGATAGATACTTTAAAATATTTGCAGAACTTCTTGAAAGAAAAAATAAAAAGGTAATGAACTGATGATAAATAAAATTATGGATGCCATAAAAAAAGGAGTTTTTTTATGGAAAACAAAGAAAAAAATCATAGAAACCATTCGAAAGAAAAATAATTTGCTCTATATAAAAGACAGAGATGCGAAGACCGTAGTATATCAATACAAAGACTACAAGAAACTTTATACAAAGTATAAAATGATGATTGATAGCGGGGTTGCTACAAGCTCTAATCATGAATTTTCTGATAAAGTTTGGGTATGCTGGTTTCAAGGCTATGAGTCTGCGCCACCTTTAGTTAAGGCTTGTATAAATTCAATGCATAAAGTAATGCCGGAAAAAGAGATAATTGTTTTAACAAAAACTAATTATAAACAATATATAGAACTTCCGAATTATATTGAAGAAAAATTTGAAAAAGGCAAAATTGGCATGGCTCATTTTTCGGATCTTCTTAGAATTTCCCTTTTAGCTAAGTGGGGAGGAATGTGGATAGATTCTACAGCTCTATGCACGGATGGAGATTTTTTCAGATATGCGAGTAAACAACATTTGTTTGTGTTCAAACAATTAAATTTGGGAAATCAGGATGAAGCCCCTATAATTGCCTCCAACTGGTTTATTTCAAGCGAAAGTGAAAATCCGATTGTTATATTGACAAGAGACTTGCTGTATGCATATTGGAAAGATTATGATTATGCGATAAATTATTTTATTTTTCATTTGTTCTTTGCAATGGCTTGTAGAAGATATGAGAATGAGTGGGAAAGCATTCCTGCCTTTAATAACAGTTCGCCACATATGTTGATGTTTGAATTGAAAAGAGATTACTCATCTGAAAGATGGGAACAGCTTATGAAAATGAGCGGCATTCATAAATTGCAGAGATACGATGATTACAGCGATTTAAAGAAATCAAATTATTGTAAGATATTAGATACTTATTTACAGTAAACATTTCAAATTGAGGAGGAGAAACTAAATTATATGAATTATTCCAGAGTAAAATACCTTCTTACCTCAGGAAATTTTATAAAAAAGGGTAAACGAAAGTTCTTTAAAAAGTTTCTCCAACGTCCGTTTGCTGTACTTGTGTATTTGTTACCAATTAAGGAAAATAGAATTGTTTTCGATAATTTTGGTGGTAAAGGATATGGGGATAGTACAAAGTATATTGCGGAAGAACTGATCAAGTCGGGAAGAAACTATGAATTAATTTGGCTAGTAGATAACCTTTCATCTTATGAATTTCCAAAGCAGATAAAAACAGTGAAAATAGATTCTGTTAAGGCATTATGTATGAGAGCTACTGCAAAGGTTTGGATTGATAATGTCAGACATCTTCATCCGGTCAAAAAGAAAAAGGAGCAAGTATATTTACAGGCATGGCATGCGCCTTTCGGCCCCAAAAAAGCGGAAGCCGACGCAGAAAAAGAACTTGGAGAAGAGTATGTAAGAGAAGCAAAATATGATGGCCAAATAGCTGATGGAATAATTTCCAATAGCAAGTTGCTGGATAACCAATTCAAACGTGCATTTTGGTTAAGCGATCATGTCGAAATATTATCATATGGGCTTCCAAGAAATGATTTTCTGGCAAGACAAATTGACAACACTTTTAAATATGATTATTTAAGAAATAAATTTGGATTCGAGAAAGACTGTTTTTATATACTATATGCACCTACTTTCAGAGATAACTATTCATTAGAGGGTTATAAATTAGAGTATGAAAAAATAGTAAAAGAATTTTCTGCAAAAGTTAATAAAAAGGTCAAAATGGTTGTACGACTTCATCCAAATGTTTGGAATCAAAGCAATTTCATAAATTATGGAGAAAACATACTTAACGGGACGATATATCCTGATATGCAGGAATTGCTATTGGCCTGCGATGCTTTAATATCAGATTATTCTTCATGTGTATTTGATTTTGCAATTCTGAAGAAGCCTGTATTTATATGCGCATTGGATATAAAGGAATATGAAAAAACTAGAGGCCTTCTACCGGAATTTTATGATTTTCCATTTCCTATAGCAACATCAAATGAGGAAATGCTAACAAATATTAAAAACTATGATCAAAAAAGTTATTTTGATAAAGTAAATCGATATTTTGAAAGATATCCACTATATGATGATGGAAATGCGTCCAGAAGGGTTGTGGATTGGTTAGAAAAAAAGATTAAAGAAAAAAAGTAGGAGTTGCGTAATGAGTAATGAATTGGTTTCTGTAATTTTGCCAATATACAACGTTGAATTATATCTGAAAGAATGTATTGAGTCAGTAATCAGGCAAAGCTATAAGAACCTGGAAATTATTCTTGTTGATGATGGCTCAACGGATCAAAGTCCCTATATATGCGATGAATATGCGAAAATAGATAGCAGAATAAAAGTAATTCATAAAAAGAATGGCGGATTATCGGACGCGAGAAATGTTGGAGTTCAAGCCTCTTCAGGGGCATATATTGCTTTGGTTGATTCAGATGATTTGATTGCACAAAGCTTTATTGAAGAACTTTATGAATGCTGTATAAAATCAAACGCTATGATAGCGGCATGTGCATATAGTAAATTCTCAAATGAAGATGAGATTAGTGGTTCTAATAACCAGGATGATGCTCAAGTAATATCTGGAAGAGAATTGATAAAGCGGATATATCTTGGCCAAGCTGGGAAGTTTGGCTTTGTAGCATGGAATAAATTATATAGCAGGAAATTATTTGATACTGTTCAATATCCTTTTGGAAGAATTTATGAAGATACGTTCACAACGTATAAGTTGTTTTTGAATTCAAATCAAATTGCATTGCTAGACAAACCTTTGTATTTCTATAGAATACGACCTGAAAGCATAATGTCAGCAAGAGTAAGCTTGAAAAAGATTAAGGATGGAGTAGACGCAGATGCTTCAGTTGTTAAATATTTTCAAGAGAACCAAGACTATGAAATATTGCCATATGTAAGTTCTTATTTTTGCAAGCAGGCAGTTTTGACATATTATAAATTGATCCCCAAAGTTAATCATGATGAAAAAGAAGAGGCAAAAAAATATCTAAAAACTGTGTACAGACAGACTTGGAATTATTGCAGAGAAAGTAATATGAATTTTAAAAAGAAAATAATTTATAGATTGATTAGAATTCTGTGGACAGCTTAATACCATTATTATGGGAGGATTAGTTGTGAAAGTAAAAGAGCGAAGCCCATTGTTTGATAATATGAAAATGGTATTGATAATATTGGTGGTATTTGGTCATGCTTTGGAAGAAATCAGTTTGGAACATGAGTACGGAATTATAAGAGCCTGTATTTATTCATTCCATATGCCGGTTTTTATATTTATATCGGGATATTTTTCTGGGGGGGGGGCACAAGCGAAAGCAAAAAAATTATTGTTAATTGTGGGATACCTTATTTCATATTTAATACCATTTATGCCATATGGACTGAAAGAACATTTTTCGTAAATGTTTTTTTGCCGAGGTATATTTTTTGGTATTTTTTTAGTCTATTGATTTGGAGATTATTAATTAATGATTTGAAGAAAATAAAAGGGCTGTGGTTGTGGGCGTTACTATTTGGTTTATATATAGGAGTAATTCGTGAGGCTGATCGTTTTATGTCAATCTCGCGAATAATTGCTTTTTCCCCGTATTTTATTATTGGCGGCATGCTGGATGAAGTAAGTGTGAGAAAAATCAGAAAAGTACCCAAACGATATGCAATACTATTATCTATATTAATGGCATGCGCTGTTATATTATTACAAATTAACGCATTGGTTCCAGTCAAGTCATATGAAAATATACAATGTTACAATGCTTCTGGAATGAGTAATTTACAGGGCATTATAATTCGCATATTTTCTTATGGTATTGGATTTATGGCCGCCTTATGCATGATAAATTTGCTCCCAGACAAAAAGACGTGGTATACAAAGTACGGAAGCCGAACAGTTGTAATTTATGTTGCATCAGCGTTTTCGGTAAAAGCTGGCTATAATATTATTAGAAAAGTAGCTGGTACATATTATTTAACACAACATATGGGAATAGGATTAATATCAGCAGTTATTATTACAGCAGCAACGATTCTCATATTTGGAAATAAATTTTGTTCAGATATATATACTCGAATCAATGGGTTTATTGGAAATATTGTGATGAAGAATTAAAAGTGGTGGCCATAAATGTTATAAGTAATTTTCTGATAAAGCGGTTATATATAATACAAAGTGTGATTAAGTTGTTTTTTCTAAAATCATATCAAATAATTTCTTTGCTTTTATATGGAAAGATGCTGCTAAAGTTGTATTGAAAGGTAGTGATTGAGTGGAAAAACTAGTAATATTTGTACCTCATCAAAAAGAAAGTATTTTACAGTGTGATTAGAATTATGTGGTCAGTATATTGATATTCTTTAAACGGAGGTATTGTACAAGTAAATGAGAAATGACGTTGAAAAGGAGCAAAAATCTAATGTCGATATTATGAAATTTATCCTTTCTATTATGGTTGTATGTATTCATACAGGGATTACATCACTAATGCCAGCAGAAATAGGAAAGCCGTTTAATTCAATATTTAATTTAGCGGTCCCGATTTTTTTGTGTATAGTGGATATTTTTTTCATGTGAAGATAAACTGGTCAAGAAAGATAAATTGGTGAAGTATTCGAAGCATATTGCAAAACTGTATATACTATGGTCTGCAATTTATCTTCCAATCTGTATACAAATATACATGGAAAGTGGTTGGTCAATACAAGAATGCCTACATAATTACAGTGAGGGATTCTTTCAATTAGGACAGCATCCATATTCATGGCAATTATGGTATCTATGGTCGTTGATTTTTATATGCGCTATTCTTTATATATTTGAATTGTTTAAATTTGGAGATAAAGTGGAAATTCTCTTATGTTTTACCATGTTTCTGATTTTTTCCATAAAATCAACTAGTTCAGAAGTATATACTAGTAGGATCATGTATGGAAATTGTGCAGGCATAGGCTATTTTGCTACAGGAATGTTATTGAGAAAAATTAACTTTAAGGCAAAAAAATTAAATACTGTCATTACCTTTTTTGGGGTAGGGACAGCAAGTACATTTTTATTAACATATTATGTGGTTGAATCACATTCAATATTATGGAATATTGGGAGAATTGTAACGGTAGGTTGCATTGCCTTTTTGTCATTAAATATTCCAATGATAAAAATAAAAAGAAGATTTTCCTTATGGCTTAGGAATGCAAGTGAATGGATTTATCTTACACATTTAGTATTTCTTTACTTATTTGATAAATATGTAGATTTAGGAAATTTTGAGATGACATGTTTGATTATTTTTGTTGAAATAAGTTTGGCATTATTTTTATATAATTCCCTATCTGAAAAGAGAGGTATTTTTCAAATATTGTTATAAAGAAATTATATTATGAGTAGAGGTTGGTGAAAATATGGAAAAACTGGTAATATTTGTACCTCATCAAGATGATGAAACGAATTTGGCAGGGAATATATTATCGTATTTAGTAAAACAATATGATGTATATATTGTATATTCGTCATTAGATGAAAATCCTGATAAGGCAAGGATTAGAAAACAAGAAGCCATAAATGCATGTGCTGTGTACGGAATAGAAAAAGATAATGTTATTTTTCTGGGATTACCGGATACGCCCAATAGGAATGGACACCATTTTTTTACAGATGGAGACAAAAGCATAATATTAAAATTTGAAGAAATTCTGAGAAGTTTGAAGCCTGAAGTAATCATAGGGACGGATTTTGATTTTCATTCGGATCACAGAATGGTGTCGTTGGCATTGGATGAAGCTGTATTTAATACTATGAACGAAATCAAAACATATACACCTTTATATTTAAAAGGATTTTGTTATGAAACAGCATATTATGGTGTTGATGACTATTCTGCTACAGATTTGAAAAATACGAAGATAGATAAAATACCGTTAAGCAATGTTTCATATAAATGGGAGGACAGAATTTCTTTAAATAGCCAAGAAGAAAATGGCTTTGTTTTTTTGAAAACACCATTTAAAGCGTTGAAATGTCATAAGAGTCAATATGCAGCACTGCATGCAAGAATGGTTATTAATGCAGATAATGTTTTTTGGGAAAAAAGAACTGACAATTTATTGATCAGAGATGCAACACTAACGGCTACTTCCGGTGATATATCAAAAATTAATGATTTAAAAGTTATTGATACGAATGATATTATTACCGAAGATCCTTTGCAGATAGATTATTCAAAAGGATTGTGGAGGCCGGATGATTCAGACCTGAATCCGTGTATAAATATAGTCTTTAAAGAAGAAAAAACTATTGAACAAATAGTGCTACATGGGAACCCGATGGTTGACCATATAGAAAAGTGCAACATTGAAATATATCTCGGGGAACAGACATTAAAGGTGGACTCTTTGATGCCATATGGTCAGCCAACTCTTTTGAATATTGATATGGTACAGTGTTCTCAAATAGAAATACGCTCATTATCTAAAACATATATTTCAGAGATAGAAGCTTTCCAACCGACTCAAAGAAATGAAAACAAATTGAATTGCGTAAGGCAGTTAAATTCAAATCCAAATAAATGGATTGATTTTTGCGATAGGTGTCTATTTAAAGGCTTTGTACTGATTGAAAAAGTAAAAAGAAAATGGGATTTCTAATAAACAAGATGTGAGTAAATCTGTATAGAAAGCAGAGGAGGGTATTATGCTTTGATTATTCCTGGGTCTACTGCATCGCAATATTCAATGGTTAAGTAGCTATTTAAGAATTGAAAGGTCAAATGCAAAAATGATATTTAAATATAAGATAATAAAGTCAAGTAACGAACTAAAAGAATATGAAAGCACTTGGAAAAAACTTGAAACAGGAAAGGAAATGACAGCATTTCAATCATATGATTGGAATGTATTACTTGTAGAACAATGGCTAAAATTTACATACAATAGGCTGTTATCTAATATATGTATTGCTGAAGTTGTTGAAAATAATAATACAGTTATATTATTCCCATTAATTGTACAAAAAAAATCTTTAGGAATAAAATGGTTGGGGAGAAAAAAAGGGATTTATTTTTTAGGAATTGAATCGTGGTCTGACTATATGAATGCTATTTATTCCGAGGCTAATAACCTATGGTTTGATTTTGCATTTAAAGAAATTGCAAAGCAGTTCCCGGGATTAGATATTAATCTAAATTGTGTTAGAGATGACACAGCTATTTCTAGTTGGTGTGCTAAAAAAGGATTTCAAGATCGTTTGACAACATCTGTATTTATTGACTTACCAGAAAGTGTTGAAGCGTATAATCAAAAGTTGTCAAAAAGTACAAGGCAGAATTTAAGAACTGCATTAAATAGGATGAAGAAAGCTAACTATGAATATGAGTTCTCTGTTCTTAGCAATATAGAAAGTGATGAAATAATAAATAATCTATGCGATATTCATACCAAACGTACAAAAGTCAAAAATAAAAAATCAAAAGAAAAATTGGATTTGTTGCACTACTATTCGAAAATATGGCATTCTTGTTATGCTGAGTGGCATGACAGAAAATATGATATCATTAAAAATAGTATGAAAAGGATGAGTAATTCAATATTTGTTATTGTAAAATTGAATGATGTGACTGTTGGCTATTTATATGGTTTACTGGACAATCGAGCCATAAGAGTTATGCAAAATTGTTTCAAGATGGAATATGCCTTTTACTCTCCGTTATTTAGGGGAACTTATGATTTCCTTATCAAGTGGATACAGAATGAAAGCAAAAATGTTATGCAGGTAGATTTTACTCGAGGCGATGAGTCATACAAATATAAATTAGGTGGGGTCGAGATGCAACTACATAATTATATAATTAAAGATGGGAAGATTGAATTATAATGACAGTAGGAGCAAATTGCATAAATCGCTCAGAAAGCCCCGTGTGCACGGAGTTTTAACCCCGCCGTGTCGGAAAAATAGCCACACTTTCACGCACTAAAGCCCCAACATCCTCTATAATGAACATGGCACAGTAAATTCTGTGACTAAATTCTTTATGGAGGACTCCAAAATGATAAACTATTTGGAGATTTTGAGGCTTAACCATCTCGGTTACAGCCAACGGACGATTGAGACAACCGCTCATTGTTCGCGACACACCGTCCGCGAGGTTTTAGCCG
>ERZ773170.1314-NODE-1314-length-19362-cov-12.988087_pt1 | contig 19362 bp, 20 predicted proteins | sample MGYA00581002_ERZ773170 | MGnify/ENA primary metagenome ERZ773170 (study PRJEB29015, sample SAMEA2737811) | human gut metagenome | biome: human gut; feature: human-associated habitat; material: faeces | place: China | collected 2012 ... | reverse complement strand
GCATTGCCGATGCTTACCAGATGGAGGCCGACAAGGTCAAGAGCCTGGTCGATGCTGCCGCCGTCAAGAAGGATCTGGCTGTCAACAAGGCAATCGACTTCGTGAAGTCCAAGGCCAACATCGTCGCCGGTGCTGCCGAGGAGAAGAAGCCCGCCAAAAAGACCACCCGCAAGACCACCAAGAAGGCTGCCGCCAAGCAGGACGAGGAGCCGAAGGAAGAGGAGACCAAGGGCGAGTAATCACCCTGCGGGCATCCGTAAACATTGAGTAAAAGGGCCGGTACGGTTGCGCAGCTATGCCGCCGTATCGGTTCCTTTGTCATCACCCATACTTTATCGAAAGCACCAAGGAGGGAAACCAGAATGAGCCTTGTACCTTATGTTGTCGAACAGACTGCGCGCGGTGAGCGCAGCTATGACATCTTCTCCCGTCTGCTCAATGACCGCATCATTGTGCTGAGCGAGGACGTCAACTCCGCCTCCGCCAGCGTCATCGTAGCGCAGCTGCTGTACCTCGAGGGCCAGGACCCGGAGAAGGACATCTACTTCTATATCAACAGCCCCGGCGGCTCGATCTCTGACGGTATGGCCATCCACGACACGATGAACTACATCAAGTGCGATGTCTCCACCATCTGCGTCGGCATGGCGGCCTCGATGGGCTCTTTCCTGCTGGCCAGCGGCACCAAGGGCAAGCGCTTTGCCCTGCCGAACTCCGAGATCCTGATCCACCAGCCGCTTATCGGCGGGCAGGGTATCTCCGGCCAGGCTACCGACATCAAGATCCACGCCGACCACATCGTGCGCATCCGCGAGAAGATGAACACGCTGCTCAGCCAGTACACCGGCCAGCCGCTGGACGTCATCACCCGCGACACCGAGCGCGACAACTATATGACCGCGCAGCAGGCGAAGGAGTACGGCCTGATCGACGACATCCTCTATAAACACTGATTCGGGGGAACAACATGGCAAATCAAACGTCCGGCAAGGACGGAAAAGGACGCGAGCTCGTCTGCAGCTTCTGCGGGCGGACGCAAAATGAGGTAGAGCAGCTGATCATTGGCCCCGGCGTCAATATCTGCAAGGACTGCCTGGATATGTGCAACAATGCCCTGTACAAGGACGGCGAGCGCCCGGCCCCGCCGCGCGCCGGTATGCCGCGGAACCGCCGCCGTACAGCCGCGCAGCCCGGTGCGGACTATGACTATGACCCGCTCGAGAGCATCAATATCCTGACCCCCGCCGAGATCAAGGCGGGGCTGGATCAGTATGTTATCGGGCAGGATGCCGCCAAAAAGGTGCTGGCTGTCTCTGTCTACAACCACTACAAGCGCATTCTCTCCCGCGAGAGCAGCGACGTGGAGCTGCAGAAGTCCAACGTGCTGATGCTCGGCCCGTCCGGCACCGGCAAGACGCTGCTGGCCCAGACGCTGGCAAGGATGCTCAATGTGCCGTTCGCCATCGCGGACGCCACGACGATCACCGAGGCAGGCTACGTCGGCGAGGATGTCGAGAACATCCTGCTCAAGCTCATTCAGGCGGCGGATTTTGACGTCGCCCGCGCCGAGATCGGCATTATCTACGTCGATGAGATCGACAAGATCACCCGCAAGAGCGAGAACCCCTCCATCACCCGTGACGTCGGCGGTGAGGGTGTACAGCAGGCGCTGCTGAAGATCGTGGAGGGCACGGTCAGCAACGTGCCGCCCAACGGCGGACGCAAGCACCCGCAGCAGGAGTTCATCCAGATCAACACGAAGAATATCCTGTTCATCTGCGGCGGCGCGTTCGATGGGCTGGAAAAGCTCATTCAGAAGCGCACCGACAACGCCTCCCTCGGCTTTGGCAGCCAGCTGCGCACAACGCTGGACAAGGATGAGACGCGCCAGAAGCTGCTGAAGAAGGTCGAGCCTGACGACCTCGTCAAGTTCGGTCTCATCCCCGAGCTGATCGGCCGTCTGCCCGTTGTGACGGTGCTTGACCCGCTGGACGAGGAAGCTCTTGTCCGAGTTCTGACCGAGCCGAAGAACAGCATTGTGCGCCAGTACAAGGAGCTGTTCCACCTCGACAATGCCGAGCTCGTCTTTACCGAGGACGCGCTGCACGCCATCGCCAAGAAAACGGTGGAGCGCAAGAGCGGTGCCCGCGGTCTGCGCAGCGTCGTCGAAGAACTGCTGATTCCGATCATGTACGACATCCCGTCGGACGCCACCATCACAAAGGTGACCATCGATGCGGATACGGTGGCAGGGGGCGAGCCACACATCGAGCACGGCATGATGCGCCCGCGCTACAAAAATATGGCGTCCCAGCAATAATTTGCAAACACACCGGTGCAGGAATGCGCCGGTGTGTTTTTGTTCACAAAAATTTTATATAGAAAACACTTGATTTTTTGCAGTAAAGTGAGTATTATATATTTAGCACTCAGAGAGATTGAGTGCTAAACTAAAAATCAAAAGAGAAATCTTTTATAGGGAGGAACTTCCACTATGAAAATCAAACCTCTTGCAGACCGCGTTGTCATTAAGCTGGTCGAAGAAGAAGAAACCACCAAGGGCGGCCTGATCCTGTCCGGCTCCGCCAAGGAGAAGCCCCAGGTTGCCGAGGTCATCGCAGTCGGCCCCGGCGGCAATGTGGATGGTAAGGACGTTGAGATGATCGTCAAGGTCGGCGACAAGGTCCTGACCAGCAAGTACTCCGGCACCGAGGTCAAGGTTGACGGCGAGGAATGCACCATCGTCCGCCAGAGCGACATCCTCGCAATCGTCGAGTAAATTTGATTTCACCGATTTCTTTCAGATAAAAGGAGAGATTCATTATGGCTAAACAGATCAAGCAGGGCGAGGACGCCCGCAAGGCCCTTTGCGCTGGCATCGACCAGCTGGCCAACACCGTCAAGGTTACCCTCGGCCCCAAGGGCCGTAACGTCGTGCTGAGCAAGAAGTTCGGCAGCCCGCTCATCACCAACGATGGTGTCACCATCGCCAAGGAAATTGAGCTGAAGGACGAGTTCGAGAACATGGGCGCACAGCTCGTTCGCGAAGTCGCCACCAAGACCAACGATGCTGCCGGTGACGGCACCACTACCGCTACCGTTCTGGCTCAGGCTTTCGTCAACGAAGGCATGAAGAACGTTACCGCCGGTGCCAACCCCATGGACATCAAGCGCGGCATGCAGAAGGCCGTCTCTGCTGCGGTTGAGGCCGTCAAGGAGCACAGCCAGAAGGTCAACGGCAGCAAGGATATTGCTCGTGTCGGCACTGTTTCTGCCGGTGATGCTGAGATCGGTCAGCTGATTGCTGACGCGATGGAGAAGGTCACCGCCGATGGCGTCATCACCATCGAGGAGAACAAGACCACCGCCGAGACCTACACCGAGGTCGTTGAGGGCATGCAGTTTGACCGCGGCTACGTGACCCCCTACATGGTCACCGACACAGAGAAGATGGAGACCGTCTACGACGACTGCTCCGTCCTGATCACCGACAAGAAGATCAGCGTCTTCCAGGATGTGGTTCCTCTGCTTGAGCAGGTCATCCAGTCCGGCCGCAAGCTGCTCATCATTGCTGAGGATGTCGAGGGCGATGCCCTGTCCAACCTCATCATCAACCGTTTGCGCGGCGGCCTGAACGTTGTTGCCGTCAAGGCACCTGGCTTCGGCGATCGCCGTAAGGAGATGCTGCAGGATATCGCCACCCTGACCGGCGGCACCGTTATCAGCAGCGACTTGGGCTATGAGCTGAAGGATGCCACCATGCAGCTGCTGGGCCAGGCCCGCCAGGTCAAGGTCACCAAGGAAAACACCACCATCGTCGGCGGTGCCGGAGACAAGCAGGCTATCGCAGACCGCGTTGCCCAGATCCGCAGCCAGATCGCTGTTGCAACCTCTGACTTCGACCGTGAGAAGCTGCAGGAGCGCCTGGCCAAGATGGCCGGCGGTGTTGCCGTCATCAAGGTTGGTGCCGCTACCGAGGTCGAGATGAAGGACAAGAAGCTGCGCATCGAGGATGCCTTGAACGCGACCAAGGCCGCTGTTGAGGAAGGCATCGTTGCTGGCGGCGGTACGGCCACCATCAACGCCATCCCCGCTGTCGACAAGCTGGTCGGCGAGCTGGAAGGCGACGAGCGCACCGGCGCTAAGATCGTCCGCAAGGCGCTGGAAGCTCCTCTGCGCCAGATCGCTGCCAATGCCGGTCTGGAAGGCAGCGTTGTTATCGACAACATCCTGAAGGCCAACAAGCCCAACTACGGCTTCGACGCCCAGAAGGAAGAGTACGTTGAGGATATGATCGAGGCCGGTATCGTTGACCCGACCAAGGTCACTCGTTCCGCTCTGGAGAACGCCGCCAGCGTCGCCGCGATGGTCCTGACCACCGAGAGCCTGGTCGCTGACCTGCCCGAGCCGCCGGCCCCGGCTGCCCCGGCCCCTGACATGGGCGGCATGTACTAAGAGACACCGCAAAGCCTTGAAATTGCTTGATTTTTTGAGTGTGCAAAAGCGGATTTACGCCAAACTTACGCCACTTACGCCAAAAATTCAAGCGCATTATAGGGTAACAGAAATCGGCACCTGCCTTAAAAAGCAGGTGCCGATTTTGTATGCTCTTGAAAACAACACAAACTGCCATCGGTGTTGTTCATTTTCTCCTTCCTCGGTGATATCATAAAGCCATCAAATGAAGGAGGCAACAAGCCATGAATACCGATAAGATTTACGCAGAACAGCTCGCCAACGAATACGCACCCAAGGACACCTCAAAGGTGGTCGCCCTCCGCAAGCTGGATAACAAAGCCAAGCTTCCCGCCACGGTTTTCACCTACACCTTCGGCATCATTACTGCTCTGGTGGCAGGCGTGGGGATGTGTCTTTCCATGAAGGTCATCGGCAGCGGTACGACTGCCATGTTTGTCCTTGGCATCATCGTTGGCATCATCGGGCTGCTGGGCATGGGCGTCAATTACCCCATTTACAAAAAACTGCTGGCACAGGGCAAGCAGAAGTACGCCTATGAGATCATGGAGCTGGCGAAAGAAATCAGCGAGAAATAAGGGATGGAACGGGCAAGGATGATTTTGGACCGTGTGCTGCATCCGCCCAAATGGGTGTCGGCAGTCATTCCGCCGTTGTCCTTTGCAGCGCTCATCATTACTTTTGCAGTTCAGAATCTGCGGAATGCGCTGGCGTACCTCATCTACAGTATGTCGGCGTATTCCCTTGTCATCCTGATTGCGGCGCTACCGGGGCTGACAAAGCGGGCAAAATCTGCTATGATGGGCAGTAAGCTCATGCGGAAAGCTGCTGCATCTCCTATTATGGGACGCTACTTCAAAGACCTCGCTTTTCGCGGAAGCATTAGCATCTATCAGGGTATTGCGGTCAACCTTTTCTATGTGGCGTTTCGCATCATGGCTGCCATCCGCTATGCCTCGGTATGGTTTCTCTCCATGGCGGTATATTATTTGGTGCTTGGCGGTCTGCGGGCATATCTGATCGTTTGCTATCGCCGTCGCACTCCGGAATTGGAACGCCGGTGCTATCATACAACGGCATGGTTCCTGTTTCTGCTGAATATTCCCATGGGCGGCATGATCGTGCTGATGGTGCGGACGGATTCCGGATTTTCTTATCCCGGGTATGTCATTTACCTGTCTGCGCTGTATACGTTTTACACAATGATCACATCTGCGATCAATCTAATCAGGTTCCGCAGGCTGGGCAGCCCGATCCTGTCTGCCGCAAAGGTGCTGCATTTCGTTGCCGCCATGATGTCGATCTTGGGCCTACAGACGGCCATGATCTATCGGTTTTCCGAAAACGGCGAGAATTACCGCAGAATGATGAATGCCATCACGGGCGGCTTCGTTTACTGTATCGTTATTTTGATTGCAATTTATATGCTGCTTCACGGCAGATATTTGAGAAAGAAGGCGGAATCTGTTGAACCGATCTGAAAGCAAATACTTTGCCACCGCCGCAAAGATGGACGAGGCATTTCTGACACTTCTGGAAAAGAAAGACTTCGCCTACATCACCGTCAAGGAGATCTGCGCTGCGGCAGGCGTCAATCGTTCCACCTTTTATCTCCATTATGAAACAGTGAGCGACCTACTGGCCGAGAGCGTGGAGCATATGAACCGGCAGTTTCTGGACTATATGGCCAAGGATGAAGCGGTTTTTGTAACAAGGCTGCACACCTGTCCCATGGAGGAACTTTACCTTGTTACGCCGGGGTATCTAACGCCCTACCTGAACTACATCAAAGAACACCGGCGTCTGTTCCGCACAGCCACAGAGAATGCCGCGGTGCTGGGGCTGGGCAAAAGCTACGACCGAATGTTCCGCCATGTGTTTACGCCCATTCTGGAACGCTTCGGCGTGCCGCAGCAAGACAGGCGCTATGTCATGGCGTTTTACATTCAAGGGCTGATGGCAATTATCTCGGAATGGCTCAGAAATGACTGCGTCGATCCCACTGCGTATGTGGTAGAACTGATTCAGCGGTGCGTAAAGCGTCGTAAGGAGGAATCATGAAAGCAGGAATCTATTTAGGCAAAGAACAGATTGAAATTCAGGAGCTGCCGCTGCCGGAGGTTGGAGACAAGGACGTGCTGGTGCAGAACCTCTATTCCAGTGTCTGCGGCACGGATGTAGCGGTTTTCACCCACGGTCCGAACACTGGCCACAAGGTCACTGTCGGCGGGGAATTTGGACACGAAACTGTGTCTCGCGTGGTGAAGGTCGGCAAAAATGTGACCGACTTTACGGTCGGCGAACGAGTGTATCCTTATCCCCGCTACGCGAAAAACGACACGAAGCGCGCCGGAACCATCGGCGGTTTTTCGGAGTATATTCTCATTCCCAATGCCAAGCGTGACCATTCTCTTTACACTGTGAATGAGCGCATCTCCGACAAGCTGGCAAGCCTCATTGAGCCGTTTACCGTGGGTTGCCGTGCCGCCCGGCGGGGCATGATCCCCTGCGGGCAGGGGCAATACGTTACAGGACAGAATGCCTTGGTATTCGGCTGCGGAACCATCGGTATTGCTGCTGCGGTTGCCCTCAAACACTTCGGCATGGAAAAGGTTATGATCTGCGACCGTTCCGATTTCCGCCTGAAGCTGGCGGAGGAGCTGGGCTTTGCGGTCTGCAATCCGGCGGCAGAGGACTTTGCTGCCAGAGCAACTGCCTATTTCGGAACAGCGCCGTCCCTGAGCGGGCCGACGGCAGATATCGACTGCTGGCTGGACGCCGCCGGTGCAGTAAGTATCCTGGATGATTTCCTGCGCCTTGGCAAGATTGAGAGCCGTTTTGTTTCCGTGGCGGTAAATAACCAGTCAAGAAGCATCGACCTTCTTCACATGACCTACGCCCAACAGAGCATCATCGGTTCCGGCGGCTATATGCCGGAAGATGTCCATATCGTGCAGGAAATCATGGCAAGCGGTAAATGGGATTTGGAGCGCATCATCACCCATGAGTTTCCGCTGGTTGAATTAGGACAGGCCATCCGCACAGCGGGCGATGTTGACCACGCTGGAAATGTGGTCGTGAAAATGAAGAAAGGCTCAAATTAAGATAAGAAGAAGCGATACCTGACAGAAGTCGGGTATCGCTTCTTCTCATTTGCGCTTCCGTTTCCCTTTTCCGTGTGCCATCTGCGATCTTGCCTTCCCCCGCTGGCTGATGGGGCTTTTCATGTACTTGGATAGCTTGAGTATTTCAATCAGCGTGACAAACTGCTCTTTGGAGAGCTTATCATAATCAATACCGAATGTGGCAAGGAACGACCGGACTTGCTTTTCTTCGGAACTGCCCTCAAAATTCATCGCCTCCTGTAGCTGCTCCTGCACGGTTGCAGCGAGGGAGGTTTCATCCGCAGTCATGGTGTCGGGGCGGTGTTCACTCCGAATGTCACGGAGAATGCCTTTCAGATCATCCACGATCAGACTCCCGAAATATTCATCTTCCCGGATCTGCGCGACTTCCAGTGTCCGCAGGTGCAGGTCATTTTCATCGCCGCCGTTCTTCATCAATGCCATTTGTCGAACAGCTTCCAGCACGGCGTTCATGTCCTTGATCCGCATATCCGCGATCCGGTCAACATAAATCTCAGCGTCCAGCATGAAGCGCTGAAAATCCTTATGGCAGATCAGCTCCGACAGCAGTCGGTGATTGAACTTGCCCGTTCTCAATACTTCGATTGCATCATCACCCAAATGCAGAGCGTCCAGCTCTGTGTTTGGGTGATTTTTTTGTTCTGTCAGCCCCAGCAGGTAATCGGTGGACACGCTGTAGAACTTTGCCAGCTCCACCATGCTGAACGGGCTGATGTCCTTGAAATCGTCGGCTTCGTATTTTCCCAGCGCGGATTTTGAGATGCCTGTTTCCGCAGATAGCTGTTCCAGCGTCAGACCGCGCTCCACGCGCAGGTCTTTGAGCCGTTCCTGAATGGTGAGTTTGGGCTGCATAGCGGTGTCCTCCCTTCAAATTTCTGCCCTTTCCCGGTCTTGTCCATGAGCGTGGAAATCTGCGTTTTTCAGTGCGTTTTCCGACCTCTTGGATATACGGGAGAGGGCTATATTTTTCGCTAAAATGGTCTTGCAATCGCACCTGAACCTTGAAAATTGCATGACCGTCCGAACGGGATATGTTCTCTGGCGAAGTGCCGCATCCAGCGCACCAAGGAGAACGAAACGCCGGGAGCGATCCTCCGGGCAGGAACGACGTTCGGAAAGAGCGGCAAAATCGAAAGTCAAAATCAAAGCAAGTGAAAACGGCGAAATAGTTTTCTGCTCTGTGCGGTAATCTGCACGGAATAGAGCGCTATTCAGCAGTGAACGACGTTTGTCGTTCAACATGATATTTCGCCGTTTCACGCAAAGACACATCAAACGGCAAAAACGGAAGGTGCCGCCTGTGACCAACGCATCATCGACGGTATTTCCAGCGAAAAGCCGTACATCAAAAATCAGCGCCCTATGGCGAATGGGTGTCACAATTTGACAAACCCATTTTACCATAGAGCGCATCGAAAAAACAGGAGGAACATTTGAATATGAGAAAATCCGAAACCTATCGCAACGAGATCAAGTCCTACATCGTCCGCACCGGCATGACCATGACCGAGGTGGTGGACTACCTCTCCGATGAATACGGCTGGAGCCGCAGCGTCCCCAATCTCTCCGGTAAACTCAAGCGCGGTTCGCTCCGCTACGGCGAGGCGGTAGAGTTGGCGGACGCGCTGGGGTATGACATCGTGTGGCAGAAACGACGGGGATAAATTCGACGGGCAGAGTACGGGGAAATCCCTTTGGAACAAAGGGCGCACTTCTATACTCTCCTGATGGGAGTATGTGCGCTCTGCGAGGCAGACAGCCCGGACGATTGAAGTCCGGGCTGTTTTGCGTCGCGTTGCTCCGTACAAGGGAGTGCCTCCCTTGCGCTGCCATAGCAGCTATCCCAGCGCACTTTGCAGCGGAAACAATCTGCTGACGCAGACAATTCCCGCCGCAAAGTCTGAAAAATCCATACCGTAAGTTAGACCGTCTACCGAAAATGTAGGCGGTCTTTTTGTATCTATCTTTATAGCAGTCAGGAGGTTGAAATCATGCACGAGAAAGAAATTGAGAAGCTGCAAGCGGAGAAAGAAAAGGTCGAGCGGCAGCTTGTGCAGGAGCAGCACAAAATCCAGCGCCTTGAAAACCGCGCTGCCTACTACGAAAAGGGAGAACGGCGCAAGCGGGCGCACCGGCTCATCACCCGTGGAGCAGCGATTGAGAGTGTCGCACCGCAGACAAAGGTTTTGAGCGAAACTGCGTTTTACGCCCTTGCCGAACAGGTCTTTGCGCTGCCGGACACGCAAAGACTGCTCACGGAAGCCGTCAGCAATCACGCAGGAGGTGACTGAGTATCGCGTTATTTCATTTTCATGTAACGCAGATCAAGCGCAGCGCGGGGCAGTCCGCCGTGGCTGCTGCCGCCTACCGTGCTGGGGAAAAGCTGCACAGTGAGTATTACGGCGAGGACAGTGACTACACCCGCAAAGGCGGCGTGATCTGCTCTGAAATCCTGCTGCCGTCCCACGCCCCGCCAGAGTACGCAGACCGCGAAACGCTCTGGAACGCCGTGGAAAAAGCCGAGCGCGGCAAGAAAGCACAACTTGCCTACAGCTTTGATATTGCCTTGCAGAACGAGTTTTCCATGCAGGAGAACATCGCTCTGGCAAGGCAATTTTTGTTGGAGAACTTTGTGAGCCGCGGCATGGTGGTGGACTTCGCTGTTCACTCGCCCGACAAAGAGGACGGCGGCATTTCCAACCCGCATTTTCACGTCATGTGTCCGATTCGTCCCATCGAACCGGACGGCGGGTGGGGAAGCAAACAGCGGCGGGAATATGTGCTGGACGAGCATGGAGAGCGCGTTCTGGATGAGGCGGGCAATTATGTATTCAACGCCGTCCCCACGACGGACTGGGGCAAGCCCGAAACGCTGGAAGCATGGCGGCAGGCATGGGCTGAGATGTGCAATGCCAAGTTTGCCGAAAAAGGCTTAGACTGCCGCATTGACCACCGCAGCTTTGCCCGTCAGGGTGTGGAGCAGATCCCGACCCAGCACGAAGGTCCCACCGTCCGGGCGATGGAGGCAAAGGGCATCCGTACCAACAAGGGCGATCTCAACCGCGTCATTCGGAAAACCAATGCACTGCTGCGAGAGGCAAAAGAGAAAATCGCCGCGCTGATCGGCTGGTTGAAGGACGTAAAAGCCGAGCTTGCCAAGCCACAGCCGCCCATGCTGAACGATCTGCTGGCGCTGCATTGCGCAAATCGCAACAAGGGTGCGTACAGCAACAAGGCGAAGAACGCCAACTTGCAGCGATACGCAGAGGCGTTTAGTTTTCTGCAATCCAAAAATCTTTACACCGTGGATGATCTGGATAACGCACTTCACGCTATGCAGGGCAAAATCGACACGTTGAAAAATTCTGCGTCTGCAAAGCAAGTCCGCATTAAAGAATTAGACGAGCTGCTTCGCATGATGCAGTTTTATATCGAGGGTAAGCCTGTTGCTGACAAACTGGCAACTATCAAGTGGAAAGGTAAACGGGAGCAGTTCGCGTCCGAAAATGAAAATGCACTCCGACTGTATCACATGGCAGAGCGCAAGCTGAAACCGTATTTCAAGGATGGCAAGCTGCCTATCACCGCATGGCGCAGGGAACGGGAACAGCTGGGACAGGAATATAGGGACATTCAGATAGAGCTTGCACCGCTCCATGCCGACGTAAAAAAGCTCTGGGCGATTCACTACAACATCTACGAGGTGCAGCATGAACAGGAGCGCCAGAACGCCGCGACGCGGCAGAAAAAGCAGGAAATAGAACGCTAAGGAGGGCATTGCCTATTGAGTATCTTTGAAGCCGTCAAGCAGTCTGTGACCACCCGGCAGGCTGCGGAGCGATACGGCATTCGGGTGGAGCGGAACGGAATGTGCCGCTGCCCGTTCCACGATGACAGCACACCCAGCATGAAGCTGGATCGCCGGTATTACTGCTTCGGCTGCGGTGCCACCGGGGACGTGATTGACTTCGTTTCCCGGCTTCACGGGATTGGCAGCAAGGAAGCCGCAATTCTACTGGCACAGGATTTTGCTATTCCATATGAGGATGGCACGGGCAAAATGAGCAAGCCGCGACAACAAAATACCGACGAACAGAATTATCAGCACATGGAACGCTACTGCTTCCGTGTGCTGTTGGACTATTACCGGCTGTTATGCTGCTGGAAGGAGGGCTATGCCCTGCAAACACTGGATGACGACTATCATCCGCGCTTTGTAGAAGCATTACAGAAGCTCTCGCTGGTTGAATATCTGCTGGACGAACTGCTGTGCGGAGATATACAGGCGCGGGCGTCCGTTGTGATCGAATATGGAGAGGAAGTGAGAAAAATTGAGCAGCGAATGGCAGAGCTTGCCGCCGCAGATGAGGCAGCAGCTCAAAATTCAGGCGGGCAGTATAGCATCGCCGATGAGCATTGAAGAAGTAAAAACCATGCTGGACACCACGGAAAAAGGTGGCGTCCGCAACAGTATCAAGAACTGCCTGATGGTATTTCAGCATGATCCGCTGCTCTCCGGCGCGATTGCCTACAATCTGTTGACCGACCGCACCGACGTTGTCAAGCCCATCGGCTATGACCGAAGCCCCAGCGCCTCCATGACCGACACGGATATGAAGTACATCCGGCTGTATCTGGAAGTGAATTACGACCTGACAAGTGAGAAGAAAATCATAGATGCCGCCGATCTCGCTGCCCATCAGAACAGCTATCACCCGGTCCAAGACTATCTGAACAGTCTTGCATGGGACGGAACAGAACGTATCCGCTACTGTCTGCACCACTTTCTCGGCGCGGAAGCGGATGAGTATACCTTTCAGGCATTACGGCTGTTCCTGCTGGGTGCGATTCATCGGGCATTTCATCCCGGCTGCAAATTTGAGGTCATGCTCTGTCTGGTAGGAGGTCAGGGCGCGGGAAAGTCCACCTTTTTCCGCCTGCTGGCTGGAAAGGACGAGTGGTTTTCGGATGATCTGCGAAAGTTAGACGATGAAAATGTGTACCGCAAGCTGCAAGGACACTGGATCATCGAAATGTCCGAGATGATCGCCACCGCCAATGCCAAGAGCATTGAGGAAATCAAGTCGTTTCTGAGCCGACAGAAGGAGGTCTATAAAATCCCCTATGAAACCCACCCGGCAGACCGATTGCGGCAATGCGTGTTTGGCGGCACGTCCAACGCGATGGACTTCCTGCCCCTTGACCGTTCTGGCAACCGGCGTTTCCTGCCCGTGCAGGTCTGCCAGGAGCAGGCGGAGGTTCACATTTTGGAGGACGAAGCCGCATCCAGAGCCTACTTGCAGCAGGTGTGGGCGGAGGCAATGAGCATCTACCGGGTAGGCGGCTGGAAGCTGACGTTCAGCCCGGAAATGGTGCGCTATCTTAAGGAGCATCAGAAGGACTTCATGCCGGAGGACACGAAAGCGGGCATGATTCAGGCGTTTCTGGACAGCTACACGGGCGATACCGTCTGTTCCAAGCAGCTTTACAAGGAGGCGCTGAACCATGCTTTTGACGAGCCGAAGCAATGGGAAATCCGCGAGATCAACGAGATTATGAACCAGTGTGTGACCGGCTGGACGTATTTCTCCAATCCCCGCAGCTTTGCCGGGTACGGCAGGCAAAAGGGCTGGGAGCGCGAAAGAGCTGCAACCGGCAGCGGCAACTCAGCCGCAAAAATCCCGGACGGCTTTGTAGAGATTACAGAGCAGATCGAGATGCCGTTCTGAAAAGCACGGCTGGCTGCAAAGTCTGTTGTTATCCTGTTGCCGGGCTGGTTGCCGGAGAAATCCTTGTCCTGTCAGGCTTTTTCTACCTTTGACAACCAAAACAACAGGAAAATAGAAGAAAAGGAAAAACGTAAACCAACCGTCAGACTGGGAATGTTTCGAGGTTTTCAGAGGTCCGTTGCTGGACTTCGTTGCCGCCTCACCCTGTCTGGCTATCTTTATAAGGAGGGTAAACTGCCTATGAAGGAAATCCCGATTTGGGAAAAGAGCAATCTGAGCTTGGAGGAGGCTGCGGCTTACTCCGGCATTGGTATCAACAAACTGCGCGAGATCACCAACGAGGACCGGTGCAAATTCGTCCTTTGGGTAGGCAACAAGCGCTTGATTAAACGCCGCCTGTTCGATCAGTTCATCGAGCAGGCGTATTCTATTTGAAAAAGTGATGTGAAAACCATGATACAGAGACGCTTTGAAAAAGTTGTCTGTTCCTGTTCAATATCAGTGGAAATCGCATATTTGGTATGATATACTTGTATCAATCCCTATAATCGCGCTTTTCACGGAAAGGAGTTTCTGAATTGTCTGAAAAGCGCAAAGATAGCAAAGGTCGCGTTTTGAAGGATGGCGAGAGCCAGAGAGCAAACGGCACCTATGACTATCGTTATACCGATATACACAAGAAACGGCGTTGTATTTACGCCAAATCCCTGACAGAGCTGCGGAAGAAAGAGGACGAGCTGCGGCGCGACATGGCAGACGGCATCGACTATGCAGCGGGTGACATGACCGTGGCAGAGCTGGTTGACCGCTACATGAACCTGAAACGGGGCTTGAAGCAAAACTCCCTGCGGTCTTATGGTTCTGCGGTCAAGCGGATTCATGCCGACCCCTTTGGACAGAAGCCGATCAAAACCGTAAAGCTGTCCGACGCAAAGGGCTGGTTCGTGTTTCTGCACGACAGCGGCATCAAGCAAAACACCATCGGCGTATTGCAAAGCGTTGTCAGACCGGCGTTTGAGATGGCGGTGGATGATGACATCATCCGCAAGAACCCGTTCAAGTTCAAGCTGTCTGACGTGGTGCCGAAGGACGCCTATGTACGCGACGCGCTGACCAAGGAGCAGCAGGAGAAGTATCTGCAATTCGTGCAGGACTGCGGCGGGAATTACTATGACGACATTGTGATCCTGCTGGGAACCGGCTTGCGTGTGAGCGAGCTGTACGGTCTGACACGGGCAGATATTGACTTCGACCGGCGCTGTATCCATGTGCGGCGGCAGTTGTGCCGGACAGCGGAGAAGCCCTATTTCGTCACACCGCCCAAAACCAAAAGCGGCATCCGAAACGTCCCCATGACGGACGCGGTTTACATGGCGCTGATGCGGGTGGTGAAAGCCAGAACCGCCCCGAAGGTGGAATTGCTGGTGGACGGTCACAGCGGGTTCCTCTTTCTGGACAAATCCGGGATGCCGAAGGTTGCGATGCACTTGGAGAACTATATGCGAGGTCTGCAAGCGAGATTTGAAAAGGCATACGGCAAGCCTGTCCCACGGATCACGCCCCATGTGCTGCGGCACACCTTCTGCACCAACGTCCAACAGGCGGGACTTGACGTGAAAAGCCTGCAATATCTGATGGGACATTCCAATGCCAGCGTAACGCTGGACGTCTACACCCACAGCAGCTTTGATTCCGTCGAAAGAGCCTTTGAACAGATCGCCAGTAGCCTGTAATTTTCATTGTACGAAGTTGGCTGGCTTACGCCACAACTTACGCCAATTCCCTGTCAAGTGGCGTAGATTTGCGTAGAAATGTGTGAATTTCATCAAAATCAAGGAAGCGGCAAAAATGGGTTCAAAGCCTTGATAACTCTACGAAAATCTGCGTTTTCCGTTATATTCGTTTTGCTTCAAAAAGTTGCGGTTTTGAAGGGCGGTATGTACTAATTCAGCCCAAAAGCAAGCACAAGGTCGAAGTCTTGGCGACAAGGCTTCGGCCTTTTTGTATAGACCCAAGGCGGTAAAACGTGGTATAATAACCAAAAACAGCGGGGGAGGCAGCCATGAAACAACGGATGAAATACGCGGCGCTGGCCTTCACGCTGGGGCTGATGGCGCTGATTTTCTACTTTTCGGGCCAACCGGCGGCGGACTCCTACAAACTCAGCGAGACCGTGACCGAGACTGTGCAGACGGACGGTATCTCGTTTTTGCTGCCGCTCTGGTTCGATGCCGAGAACTTCCACGCGAACCTGCGCAAGTGGGCGCATGTGGCGATTTTTGCCGCGCTTGGTGTAGGCATGGCCTTGACCGTGCACAGCTGGCTGTCCGGGCTGACGCTGCGTCGGCAGGGAATGCAGGCGGCGGTGCTGTGTGTGCTGTATGCGACCAGTGACGAACTGCACCAGTATTTTGTGCCCGGCCGCGCCGCCCTAGTGGGGGATGTGGTGATAGATGCCTTAGGCATCCTGCCCGGCGTGGCGGGGGTGTGCCTTTTGGTCTGGCTGCATCAAAAGCAACGCTGATGCCCATACTCCCACCGGGGGTGAGGGTATGTCTCTGCGGCGGTTTTATGGGCTTTGCGGGGCGTTGGTTTTTCTGGCGGGGGTCGTGCTCTGCCGCACCTACTGGGTGGGGCAGCAGGCCGCCTATGCCGCCAGCGCAGGCGGCCAGACCGTACAGACACTGGACTTGCCCCGGGCCAGGGGCGATTTCTACGATCGCAACGGCCGCAAACTGACTGGCACGCAAACGCAGTATTACGCGCTCTGCATCCCCGGCGACGATGGCTACACGGCGCTGTTTCCCTATGTTTCCTACGAAAAGCAGGGCGTACTTTACGACCGCCGTAACCTGGCCGCGCCGTTCCTGATTGAAGTCAGCCGCGACCTGACCGGGCGGGGCATCGCCACCTGCGCGGTGCCTGCGCATACGGTGGATATTGCGCCGCATCTGCTGGGCTACCTCGACGGCGAAGGCCGCGGCGTCGCCGGGCTGGAACGCGCCTACGACGCGCTGCTGACGGCCTCCGGCGATAAGCGCACCGTCAGCTGCGTGCTGGCGGCGCACAGCGGCCTGATGGCGGGGACAAGCCCTGTATGGGCTACGAGGGAAGAAGGCACCGGGCAGGGCGTGCAGCTGACACTGGACGCCGACTTGCAGCGCGCCTGTGAGGCACTGGCGGCGCAGCTCATGCCGCGGGGGTGCATCCTCATTATGGACACTGTTACAGGCGAGGTGCTTGCCAGCGTCAGTGCGCCGACGTTTGACGCACAGGATGTGGCCGCCAGCATCCGCGCCGACGATACTTCGCTCATCAACCGCCCGTTTGCTGCGTTCAGCGCTGGGTCGGTGTTTAAAGTGGTGCTGGCCGCAGCTGCCTATGAACAGGGCTTGGACTGGTTCACCCACGACTGCACCGGTGAAATCGTGGTGGCGGGGCAGACCTACCGCTGCGCTCAGGGCCGCGCCCACGGCGAAGTCAACCTGCGCGGCGCGCTGGAAGAAAGCTGCAACACCTATTTTATCAAACTGGGCCAGCTGTTGGGGGCAGAGGCCATCCGGGACGAGGCAGAACACTTCGGCTTTGGCACAGCGGTACAAATTGCCCCGGGCCTGGCCGCAGCTGCCGGTACGCTGCCGGACGCGGAGACGCTGGAAAACCCCGGCCAGTTGGCGACGTTCAGCTTTGGGCAGGGGTCACTGACCGTGACGCCACTGCAAATCACCGCCATGATGAACACCGTTGCCAACGGCGGGGTGTATAGGACACCTGGCTTTGTGCAGGGCATCACCGGGGCCGATGGTATGTTGACCGACCCGGCGGCAGCGGAGAGCGCCCCGCGTACCGTCTGTGACGCCGCCACGGCCCGGGTACTGCGCAGTATGCTGGCCTCGGTGGTGACGGATGGCATTGGCCATGACGCCCAGCCACGCCATGGTACAGCGGGCGGCAAGACTGGCACGGCCCAGACCGGCCAGTACAACGCCGACGGTGAGGAGCTGCTGAACTATTGGTTCACCGGCTTTTACCCGGCTGATGAGCCCCAATATACCATCACGGTCATGCAGGACGGCATCTTGAAGCCCGAAACCTCCAGCGCCGCCCTGTTTGAGCGAATAACGGAAATTCTGGATGTGTGGGCGGGGTACTAAGCCTTCTCCCCTCGGGGAAAGCCATTTATTGCATCCAATTTCCCCCAGGGTATTGCACTTTTGCGGTAAAAAAGCTACAATAATTATTATCTGTAAACCACAATGGCCTGGTGCTGAAAGGGACAAACCGATGCAGCCTGTATTCATTATAAATCCAACGGCGGGCAAGCTGGATGCCAGCGTGGCGCTGATTCCGCAGATCCACGCCGCCGCCAGCCGCGCCGGGGTAAAACCCATCGTGGAGATCACCCGCCGCCCGGGCCATGCCTGCGACCTGGCCGCCAAATATGCCGCCAGCGGGGAAGAAGTAGCCCTATACGCCTGCGGCGGAGACGGCACGCTGAACGAAGTTTTACAGGGCGTCATAGGCCGCCCCAATGCCGCTGTGGGCTGTGTGCCCTGCGGCAGCGGCAACGACTACGTGCGCAACTTCGGAACCCAGGCACAGTTTTTGGATATCGATGCCCAGCTGGCGGCAAAGCCGTTCGCGGTGGATCTGATTCAGACGCCCCAGGGGTACGGCATTGATATCTACGCTGCTGGCATTGACGCGCAGGTGGCAAACGGTATCCCCAAGTGGCGGCGCGTACCGCTGTGCGGCGGCACGACCGCTTACACGCTGTCGATCCTTGAAGCCATCTGCAGCACCTTCAAGCACCGTCTGCGCATCACGGCGGACGACCGCCGGCTGGAAGATACCTTCATGATGCTGGCGGTCTGCAACGGCCAGATGTACGGTGGTGGCTATTGTGCCGCGCCCCACGCCAGCATGGCGGACGGCCTGTTGGACGTGGTGCTGCTGAAACCCATCCCGCGCTTAAAGCTGCCCGGCCTGCTGGGCGGCTACAAAAAGGGTGAGCACCTGGCGGCAGGCGATGCCGTGACAGAAAAATTCAAACCCTACTTAACGTTTTTCCGTACAAGCAAAATTGACATAGAGGTGCTGGACGGCAACCCGCTCATCACGACGCTGGACGGCGAGTGCTCGCCCCAGCTGACGATGCACGCGGAAGCTGTGCGCAGTGCGGCGCATATTTTGCTGCCGCCCGCTTTGGCCGAAACCGCAAACAAGACGCCTGTTCTGGCAGGTTATGGGAGAGTAACGAATGTCTGAAAAAGTAAAAATCAAGATTGCCCGCAATGTGGTACATCTGCCGGCCATCGCGCTGCGCGGGCTGGTGGTGTTCCCGAACAACGTTGTCCACTTTGAGGTGGGCCGCACCAAGTCCATCGCCGCCATCGAGGCCGCCATGCACGCCAACAGCAGCGTGTTCCTGATCGCCCAGCGGGAAATGGACATCGAAGAACCGACCATCCGCGACCTGTACACCTACGGTGTCATTGCCGAGATTAAGCAGGTGCTGCGCGTCTCCGACGATCTCGTCAAAGTCCTGGTCGAGGGCAAGACCCGCGCCCGCCTGCTGGAACTGGATGCAGGGGAGAAGTATTTGCAGGCCACCGTGCGCCCGGTCGCGGTGCGCGGCATTGCCGCCGACAAGCGCAACCAGGTCGAAGCCCTTGTCCGCAGCCTGAAAGACTGCTTCGAGGAATACCTCTCGTACAGCCCGCAAATCTCCAAGGATGTTGTCTATAACATCATTTCTTCCGACTCGCCGCTGTTTTTGAGCGAGTATATGCCCGCCAACCTGCTGTTCAAGTATGAGGACAAGCAGACGATTCTGAACGAATCGACCTTGTTAGGCCGCCTTGAAAAGCTGCTGACCCTGCTGCGGCAGGAGTGCCAGATCATGGATATCGAGCGCGACCTTGACGATAAGGTCAACGCCCGCATGGACAAGGGCCAGCGCGAATACTACCTGCGCGAGCAGATGAACGTCATCAGTGAGGAACTAGGCG
>ERZ773170.1306-NODE-1306-length-19411-cov-6.953968_pt1 | contig 19411 bp, 12 predicted proteins | sample MGYA00581002_ERZ773170 | MGnify/ENA primary metagenome ERZ773170 (study PRJEB29015, sample SAMEA2737811) | human gut metagenome | biome: human gut; feature: human-associated habitat; material: faeces | place: China | collected 2012 ... | reverse complement strand
AAATTCGCAGGCGTGCTTTCGCACGGCAAGGATTTTTAACGACGAACGGGGAAAATCACCCCAAAAGACGCGTGTCAGGCTTAGTGTCAACGCACCTTACACTCTTGCAACGCCGGAATCCTTGGCTGCCTGTGCCACTGCCTTGGCAACGGCTTCGCTGACACCTTCTTCCAGCGGGCTGGGAATGATATATTCCGCAGACAGCTTATCGGGTGTTACAAAGTCGGCGATTGCCTTGGCTGCGGCGATCTTCATGGCGTCGTTGATGTCGCTGGCACGAACGTCCAGTGCACCGCGGAAGATTCCCGGGAATGCCAGAACGTTGTTGATCTGGTTCGGGAAGTCGCTGCGTCCGGTGCCCATTACTGCCGCACCGGCTGCCAGTGCTTCGTCCGGCATGATCTCCGGCGTGGGATTTGCCATCGCGAAGATGATCGGATCCTTTGCCATAGACTTCACCATTTCCGGTGTCACGCAGTGCGGAGCCGATACGCCAATGAAAACGTCTGCCCCTACCAGCATTTCTGCCAGTGTGCCTGCCTTGTGGCCGCTGTTGGTGATCTTTGCCATTTCTTCCTTCTGAGGGTTGAGGTTATCCCGTCCCTCGTAGATCGCACCGTGGCGGTCGCACAGAATGACATGGTGCGGATCCAGACCCATCGCGATCAGCAGGCGGATAATGGCAAGTCCGGCTGCACCGGCACCACTGGTCACCACATTGATGTCGTGAATATCCTTGCCGATGAGCTTCAGTGCGTTGAGCATAGCTGCCAGTGTGACAACGGCAGTGCCGTGCTGGTCATCGTGGAAAATCGGAATGTCACAGCATTCCTTCAGACGACGCTCGATCTCGAAGCAGCGGGGTGCGGAAATGTCTTCCAGATTGACACCGCCAAAGCTGCCGGCGATCAGGCGAACCGTTTCTACGATCTCGTCCACATTCTTGGAGCGAACGCAAAGCGGAATCGCATCGACATTGCCGAAACGCTTGAACAGTGCACATTTGCCCTCCATGACCGGCATGCCGGCTTCCGGTCCGATGTCGCCCAGTCCGAGAACGGCGGTGCCGTCGGTGATGACTGCGACCAGATTGCCGCGGCGTGTCAGGTCATAGCTTTTGGAAACATCTTTCTGAATTTCCAGACAAGGCTCTGCAACGCCGGGGGTGTACGCCAGAGAAAGATCATCGGCGGTTTCCAGCGGTGCACGAAGTGTGACTTCGATCTTACCCTGCCATTTGTAGTGCAGTTTCAGAGATTCTGCTGCATAATCCATAATTTTTTTGTCCCTTTCCAACCAATCAATTACCTGTGTTCGGCAGTTTGCCGAAGTTTTTGTCAGCGGACAGTGCCGGTGCATCAGCCCCGCCGCTGTACGGCAGCCGTCTGCACAGAGATCTGTGCCGGCGTGCGAGTGCTTTTATACTATTTAAATTAGAGAGCCATCTGGTCGATTACAGAACGCAGTGCTTCGCCGCTCTTCTGGAAGCGTGCGATTTCCTCGTCAGTCATCGGCGGTGTGATCTCGTGTTCTACACCATTTGCACCCAGTACGCACGGCAGGCTCAGGCAAACGTCCTTTACGCCGTAGTGTGTGCCGTCCTGCAGTGTGGAAACTGTCAGAACTGCCTTGGTATCCCGCAGAATTGCTTCGGTGATCTGGCTGACAGACAGTGCAATTGCATAATATGTTGCACCCTTGCACTTGATGACCTCTGCACCGCCGTCGCGGACTTCCTGTTCGATCTCGTCCTTGTCGCCCAGATTTTCTACATTTGCACAGTATTCATCAAACTTCATGCCCGCAATGCTGGACAGGGACCACGGGATCATGGAAGAATCGCCGTGTTCACCGAATACATATGCGTGAATGTTCTTGATGTTCAGACCAGCGTGATCTGCCAGACAGGTACGCAGACGAGAAGAATCCAGAACGGTACCGGAACCGATGACCTGCTTGGGGTCCAGACCGGATACGCGAATTGCTTCATAGGTCAGCACGTCAACCGGATTGCTGACTACGAGATAACATGCGTGGGGAGCATACTTCACGATCTCCGGCATTACGGAAGCCATGATCTTTGCATTGGTCTTGCACAGATCGATACGGGTCTGACCCGGCTTTCTGGCAATACCAACGGTGATGATGACCATATCGGAATCTGCTGCGTCCGGATAATCACCGTCGTGAATATCGCAGGACGGGCAGAATGCATTACCCTGCATAATGTCCATAGCCTCGCCCTTTGCCTTGGGCTTGTTGATGTCGATCAGCAGCAGTTCAGAGCAAAGACCTTTGATCGCCAGAGCAAATGCGATAGACGCACCAACATTTCCGGCACCGAGAACGGTAACTTTCTTTCCTTTTTTCAGCTTCTTTTCCACTTCAGAATTCCTCCTAAAACCTTATCTAGGACAATATTGCCCTGAGAATCCATACTCCATGCAGATCGCAGAAAGGATCTCTCTTTATCATACGCCACGCAGTGACAGAATGATAGAAGAAAACCGCCTTTGCCCTCTGCAACGGCACAGACAGCCGGTGCAGGTACAAAATCCAACACCCGTCTGCCTATACAATTTTATTATAACATGAACCGCACTTTTTTGCAAGATGCAATCTGGTTTTCCAGAATTTTTGTCACTTCATACAGATTTTTCCCGTTGGAAGCCGACAATCTCTACAAATTACAGCTTGTTTTGGAAGTTTGAAATAGCTTCCCTTGAAAAGGGAGGGAAACCGCCGTAGGCGGTGGAGGGGTTCTTTTGTGGAATCTTTTGCTTAGTGTGTAAGTTTTCACGGAAGTACCCCTCAGTCAAGCCTGCGGCTTGCCAGCTCCCCTTTCAGGGGAGCCTGAATGTAAAAGCCTCCCCTGAAAGGGGAGGGGAACCGCCGCTAGGCGGTGGAGGGATTCTTTGTGGAATCTTTTGCTTGGTGTAAAGGATTTACGTAATAATCCCTCAGTCAGCCTGCGGCTGCCAGCTCCCTTTTCAAGGGAGCCTGAATGTAAAAGCCTCCCCTGAAAGGGGAGGGGAACCGTCGCAGACGGTGGAGGGATTCCACAATGTTCAGTAAGGTACGATGCCCACATCGCCCCGCGTACCAGTAAAATTCACGAAAAAATCCAACACACGCCCAAAAACCCAAAATTGTAAAGGAGGTTCATATGGCAAAAATCACGATTCTTGGTGCAGGCGGCTTCGGTGTCAGCCTTGCCATTGCAGCATTTCAGAACGGGCATACCGTTACGGTCTGGGATATTTCCCAGCAGATCGTAGATGCAATTCTGCGGGACGGAGAGCACAAGACCAAGCTTCCGGGGGTAAAGATCCCGAAAGGCATCGGATTCACCACAGACCCTGTCTGTATGGAACACAGCGACATGGTGGTTTTTGTGGTGCCGTCCTTGTATATCCGTTCCGTGGCACAGCGTGTGAAGCCCTATCTTGACGAAAATGTCATTCTGGTCAACGCCAGCAAGGGACTGGAGGAAAAGACGTTTCTCACCATGAGCCAGGTCATTCAGTCGGAATATCCCGACAATGCGGTAGGCGTTATCACTGGCCCGTCCCACGCCGAAGAAGTGGGCAGAGGTGTGCCTACCACCGTGGTGGCTGCGTCCAAAAATGAAGCCGCTGCGGTGCAGATCCAGGAAACGTTCTCCAGTCACACCCTGCGGATCTACATCAACACAGACCCCGTGGGCTGCGAGATCGGCGGGGCATTGAAGAATATCATTGCACTGGCGGCAGGCATCTGCGACGGGCTGCACTGCGGTGACAACACCAAGGCGGCTCTGATGACGCGGGGCATTCACGAGATCACCAATCTGGGTGTCAAAATGGGCGGCAGGGCGGAAACCTTCGGCGGGCTGTCCGGTATCGGTGACCTGATCGTCACCTGTTGCAGCATGCACAGCCGCAACCGCCGTGCCGGAATCCTGATCGGCGAGGGAACTTCTCCCGAAGATGCAGTCAAGCAGGTGGGCACGGTAGAGGGCTATTACTGCTGCCACGCCGCGTGGGAACTGGCACAGCAGCACGGCGTTTCCATGCCCATTACGGAACAGCTGTACCATATCCTGTTCGACGGTGCCGACCCGCAGCAGGCACTGAACAATCTCATGAACCGCCCGAAAAAACATGAGTATGAGGAGTTCTGATTTTCGCTCCTTTTTAAAAATGTGCTTTCTCTTTAGGAGAGGGTTTGTCGCAGACGGTGGAGGGGTTCTTTGTGGAATCTTTTGCTTAATGTGTGAGGCTTTACGGAAGCACCCCTCAGTCACCTGCGGTGACAGCTCAGCACAAGGCACGCCCTAAAGGGGAGCCTATTCCACCCGCATCTCACCGCCTCTTTTCCGGAGGCTCATTTCCACACATACCAATTCATAAGGAGGTACTGTCCATGCAGGGAAACTATTTGGAACAAGCACTAGGCATGATTCACTCGCGGCGGCTCGCTGCGGAACAGCAGAATCGGGAACGCATTATGGAAATTGAAAGCCGCATTCCGGAGGTGTCGGAGGTCAACTATCAGATGTTCCGCACCAGCCGCGACTTGATGCAGATCATTGTCAAGGGCGAAAACACGAAAGAACGGGTGGCAGCCCTGCGGCAGCAGAACCTACAGGCTCAGGAGATGATCCGCCGGCTTCTGAAAGAACACGGCTATCCGGAGGACTATCTGGAACTCCACTACACCTGCGAAAAATGCAATGACACCGGTTATTTTCAGCAGAAATACTGCACCTGTCTGACCGATCTGATCGCCAAGCTGTCCGCCAGGGAACTGAACAAGAGCGTTCAGTTTGAGCAGTGCAGCTTCGAGAATTTCGACCTGAACTATTATCGGGGCTTCCAGACCGAAAACGGCGGCAGTTGCTATCAGGCAATGGAAAAGGTCTACTTCTTCTGTCAGGAATACGCCCGCCAGTTCACCAACCACTCCAGCAGCATTCTGATGTTCGGGAAGACCGGCCGTGGAAAAACCCACCTCTCTCTCGCCATTGCCAATCGGGTGCTGCAAAACGGATACAATGTTCTCTATGATTCGGCGATCAACTTTCTGCGGCAGGTGGAAAAGGAACACTTCGGCAGAGGCGGCAGCAATGACGACACGCTGGACACGCTGCTGTCCTGCGATCTGCTGATTCTGGACGACCTCGGCACGGAGTTCCACAAGCAGTTCTACCAGTCCACCGTTTACAACATCATCAACACCCGCATGAATCGGGATCTCCCCACCATCATCAGCACCAACCTGAATCACAACGAAATTTCCGCCCTCTACGACGAGCGAATCACTTCCCGCATTTACACCACCTACACCTGCCTGCACTTCGTGGGACAGGATGTGCGGGTGCTGAAAAAGTCGAGAATGCAGAACGGGTGAGTGTAGAAGAAAAAAGTCTCCCTTTTAGGCGGTGGAGGGGTTTTTTGTGAAGTCTTTTGCTTGGTGAAAAAGATTGATGTAGCAACCCCTCAGTCAAGCCTGCGGCTTGCCAGCTCCCCTTTCAGGGGAGCCTAAAATGAAAGAAGGAGCCTGAATGTAAAAGAGCCTCCCCTGAAAGGGGAGGGGGACCAGCGAAGCTGGTGGAGGGGTTCTTTGTGGAATCTTTTGCTTAATGTGTGAGGTTTTACGGAAGTACCCCTCAGTCACCTGCGGTGACAGCTCCCCTAAAGGGGAGCCTGAATGTAAGCGGCTTGCCAGTTCAGCACAAGGCACGCCCTGCGGGTGCCCTTTCAAGGGAGGCTAATGTTAGAGATTTTTTCACCGGAAACGCCACAGAAATTTGACAAATTATCCAACATATGCTATACTATTGTTGACTGGAGAAGGGGGCTTTGAACGTGGGCGAATATTTCTTCTGTCCCAGATGCGGGCAGGCTTTGCAAAATGGTACGGCCTACTGTCCTGCCTGCGGGCTGCCGCTGACATTTCCGGCGGGAGATCTGCCGCCCTGTCCGCCGCCCCGGAAAAACAGCAGCAATTGTCTGGCAGTCACTTCGCTGGTGCTGGGCATCTGTTCGATATTGTCCTGCCTGCTGCTCCTGATCGATTCGGTGGGAGGCTTCTTCTGTTTCAACAGCATTCCGCTGGGGGCTGCCGGCGTGGCGTTGGGCATCATTGCCCGCGGAGAAATCCGCAGCCGTGATCCCCGCGGCAGCACGGCTCTGGCAACCGGCGGCATGGTCTGCTCGATCATCGGGCTTTGCATCGGCGTGCTGCTGGTGCTTCTCTCCATAGCGACTTTGGCAGTACTGATTCGGCTGCTGTTTTCTTACATTTAAAACGAGTAAAAAATTCAATTACGGAGGTAAACCCTATGTTGACTTGTGAAACCTGCGGCGAGATCGTGCCGGAGGGCACCCAATACTGTCCCAACTGCGGGGCACGGCTTTCCGGCGGAGAGCCGCCTGTGCCGGACGCACCGGATTCCTTTGCACCGGATACGGCAGATGTTCCGGAAGATTTCGGCACACCGGACAGCACCGCAGATTCCGCGGAAAGCACTGCCGCACCGACACCGGAAACACCGGACGCTGCCGGCGTGACCGGTGACACGAACCCCTATTCCATGCCGTCCGGCGGTGCGGTTCCCCAGCAGGCACCGAGCCAGTCCGGCGGCACCTATCCGCCCACTGGCAGCGGGCAGAACTACGGGCAGACACCGCCCGAGATTCCCTATTCCCAGCAGCCCTACGGACAGGCGGGATACGGGCAGCAGAGCAATCCGCAGCCGAACAGCTACGGGCAGACAAACAGCTACGGACAGCAGGGTTACGGGCAGCCGAACGGCTACGGACAGCAGGGCTATTCCCAGAACAGCTACTATCCGCCCCAGTACAATCCGCCCAAGAAGAACGACGGCAAGGCAGTCGCCGGACTGATCCTCGGCATCGTTTCTATTGTGTCTTCCTGCTCCGGTTCCGGCGTTCTGTTCGGCATTCTGGGCATCGTCTTTTCCTGCATGTCCCGCAAGGAAGCCAAGAACAACCCTAACGGCACAACCGGCAACTCCGGCTTGTCCACCGGCGGTCTGATCTGCTCCATTATCGGCATCGTGATCTCGGTTATCGTGATCCTGTCTACAGTGGTGGGCATGGTCAGTGGCATGCTGGACAGCGGCAGCACCTTCGATTCCTCCTACGACAACTATGAGTACTACGGAGATTTTGAAGATGCCTGCCGGTATTTCTTCGGACTTTGGTGATTCTGGTAAATTTGTACACCTGCACGCATGGGCGAATGGGTCTGTGCGTGCTTTTTTGTGAATTTTTTTCAGTTGTGCTGTTTTTGAAAAACTGGTTTGGTATGATGGTGGGGTGGTGAGGGGATGGGGTTATTTTGTGGAATCTTTTTCATAATGTAATAGATTTAGGGATAACCCCTCAGTCAGTGCTACGCACTGCCAGCTCCCCTTTCAGGGGAGCCTAAAATAAACCTCCCCTGAAAGGGGAGGGGAACCAGCGAAGCTGGTGGAGGGGTTCTTTTGTGGAATCTTTTGCTTAATGTGCGAGGTTACAAGGAAGCACCCCTCAGTCACCTGCGGTGCCAGCTTCCTTTTCAAGGGAGCCTGAATGTAAAAAGGCCTCCCTTGAAAAGGGAGGGGGACCGCCGTCAGGCGGTGGAGGGATTTCTTGTGGCATCTTTTGCTTGATGTATTAGGTTTCACGAAAGAATCCCTCAGTCAAGCCTGCGGCTTGCCAGCTCCCTTTTCAAGGGAGCCTGAATGTAAAAGAGCCTCCCTTGAAAAGGGAGGGGAACCGCCGTCAGGCGGTGGAGGGATTCCTCGGACACAGCACAACCCGTCCTATAATCCCACTGATTCAGACAACTTCATATCTCCATAAACGCACAGACCGGCTCTCCAGTCTGTGCGTTCTGATTGTTGAGCCAAACATTTTCAAATTATTCCTTGACACACATTCTGCAATATGGTACACTAAATTTAACCGAAAAGGCAATTCAGCGAAAGGAATGAACAACACGATGTTTCGAAGTTATGACCTCAGCGGCGTGTGGGACTTTTCCATGGCACAGATGGCAAAGGGCACTTTTCCCACGGCGTTTTCCGATACCATTTCACTCCCCAATACTACCTCTCTCGCCAAAAAAGGCACCCCAAATCCCAGACGGGAAACCGGTTTTCTCACCGATGCCTACGCTTTTGAAGGGCAGGCGTGGTTCCGCAAAAAAATCTATATCGATCCGGAACTGATCGACCCTGACATCGGCTGCTGCCCCATGAAGCTGACGCTGGAACGCACCCGCATGACGACCCTCTGGATCGACGGCAGGCGGGTGGGCAGCTGTGACAGTTTGTGCACGCCCCACGTCTATGACATCACCGCCTATGTGACCAAGCCGCTGGTGGAGATTCTGGTGCTGGTGGAGAACACCGGCTATCCCACCAAGGGCGGTCACCTCACCTCGCCGGACACCCAGTCCAACTGGAACGGCATCACCGGTCAGATGACGCTGGAAGTGTTTCCGGAGGTCTATGCAGACCATGTACAGGCGTATCCGAATCCGGCGGAAAAAAATGTCACCCTCACCATGCAGCTTCACGGGGCATCGACGGCAAGCTTTACCGCCACCGGCAGCGTCATGGAGGACGATGAGGAGGACAGCATTCCGCTGTTTCAGGCACAGCTGACGGCGGACGAAAACGGCACGGCTTCGGTGACGATCCCGCTGGACGAGGCGTACTATGCGTGGAGCGAATACCACCCCGCCATGTATTATCTGGTCTACAACATCGACGAGGCGGACTGCGGCTATGTCAGCTTCGGCATGCGGGAGTTCTGTGCCGACGGCAGCCAGTTCACGATCAACGGCCAGCCCACCATGCTCCGCGGCAAACACGACGGACTGATCTTCCCGAAAACCGGCTACGCTCCCACAGATGTGAACGAGTGGCTGCGGGTGCTGGGCATCGCCAAAAGCTACGGCATCAACCACTACCGCTTCCACACCTGCTGCCCGCCGGACGCTGCCTTTACTGCGGCAGATCTGCTGGGCATCTACATGGAGCCGGAACTGCCGTTCTGGGGCACCATTGCGGCTCCCGGTGAGGAGGGCTACAACGAAGCCGAACAGAACTATCTCATTGCACTGGGGGACAAGATGCTGGAAACCTTCGGCAACCACCCCTCGTTTGTGATGTTCTCGCTGGGGAACGAACTGTGGGGCAGTCCGGAACGGCTGGGGGAGATCCTGCGGCACTACAAGGAAAAGGACAGCCGGCATCTGTACACACAGGGCTGCAACAACTTCCAGCACTTCCCGCTGATGGTGCCGGAGGACGACTATTTTGTCGGCGTGCGGCTGAGCAAGGAACGGCTGCTCCGCGGCTCTTTCGGCATGTGTGATGCTCCGCTGGGACACGTCCAGACCGACCGCCCCAGCACCATGCACCAGTATGACGACGTGATCTTTCCCCAGCAGACTGCCGGAGAGGACAGCGGCGACACGGAGGAGATCGAGATCCAGTACGGCACCGGCGTGAAGAAAGTGCAGGTCAGCAAGACTGCCGGCGGACTGATCCCCACCAAGCCGGTCATCACCCACGAGATCGGACAGTACGAGGTCTATCCGGATTTTCGGGAGATTGAGAAGTACACGGGGCCTTTGAAAGCACGGAATTTCGAAGTCTTTCGGGAACGCCTTGCTGCCAGGGGCATGCTGCATCAGGCGAACCGGTTCTTCCGGTGCAGCGGGGCACTGGCGGCTGCCTGCTACAAGGAGGAGATCGAAGCCGCCATGCGTTCCCGCTATATTGCCGGCTTCCAGCTGCTGGACTTGCAGGACTTTTCCGGACAGGGCACGGCTCTGGTGGGCATGCTGGACGCATTTCTGGACAACAAGGGGCTGATCTCGCCGGAGGAATGGCGAATGTTCTGCTCTGACTGCGTACTGCTGGCACAGTTCCCGTCCTACGTGCTGATTACCGGCGAGATGTTTGCGGCAAAGGTTTCTCTGCGGACAGTGCTGCCCCAGTCCGGCACGGCGGAATGGCTGCTGATTCGGGAAAACGGCGACACGCTGGGTGAGGGGAGATTTTCGGTACAGGCGGAATCCGGTCTGACGGAGATCGGCAGCATCTTCTGCCGCATGCCGGAGGAGTTGCAGCGGCCGGAACGAGTGCACCTCATTCTGTCGCTGGCGGACACCGATGTCTGCAACGTCTATGACCTGATGCTCTATCCGGCGATCGCCATGCCGGCACTGGAAGATCAGGGGGAACTGTGTGTCACGGAGCAGCTGGAAACGGCACTGGCAGCTCTGGCGGCAGGGGAAAAGACGGTCTTTTTCCCCAGGGAAACGACGGAGAGCATACAGGGCTTTTACTGTACGGATTTCTGGTGCTATCCCATGTTCCGCGACATCTGCAACTGGATGAAAAAGCCGGTTGCTGTGGGAACCATGGGGCTTTGCATTCAGGACGACCACCCCGCACTGGAACTGTTCCCCACGCAGGAGTACAGCACGCCCCAGTGGTATGACATTGTAACCGCGGCGGACTGCACCATTCTGGACGACACGCCGGCGGAGTTCACGCCCATTGTACAGATGATCGACAACTTCGAACGCAACCACAAGCTGGGCATTCTCTGGGAAGCCAAGGTGGGCAGCGGCAGCCTGCTGGTCTGCACCAGCCGCCTGTCCGAGATCGCCACCCGTCCGGAAGTGCGTTGGCTGGCAAAGAGCCTGCTGCACTACGCGGCATCAGAGGCATTCGCCCCGCAGCAGAGCGTGACGGCGGAACAGCTGCGGAAGTGGTTTGGGGTGTGAGGGATTTTATTTAGACTCCCCTTTAGGGCACCCGCAGGGCGTGCCTTGTGCTGAGCTGGCACCGCAGGTGACTGAGGGGTGCTTCCGTAAACTCTTTTACGTCAAGCAAAAGATTCCACAAGAACCCCTCCACCAGCTTCGCTGGTCCCCCTTCCCTTTCAGGGGAGGCTGTTCCTGCATTCAGGCTCCCTTTTGTGTATAGGCTCCCCTGAAAGGGGAGCTGGCACCGCAGGTGACTGAGGGGTGCTTTCGTAATACCTTACACATTAAGCAAAAGATTCCACAAGAACCCCTCCACCGCCTAACGGCGGTTCCCCTCCCCTAAAGGGGAGGCTCTTTTACATTCAGGCTCCCTTTTGTGTATAGGCTCCCCTTTAGGGGAGCTGGCACCGCAGGTGACTGAGGGGTTAGTTCGTAAATCTTTACATTAAGCAAGAGGTTTCACGAGAACCCCTCCACCAGCTTCGCTGGTTCCCCTCCCCTAAAGGGGAGGCTATTTCCTACATTGGGAGGCTAATCCGATCTCAAAGGAGCACACTTATGGAAAAATTATTACTTATTGCAATTCCCGACACGGACGGCGTGGAGCAGGTCGCACGTCGGCTGCGGCTGCGAACGGTGCTGGTACAGCCGGAACAGTATGCCCGCAGTCTGGGGCAGCTTGCCGGTTATCCTGCTGCGGCGGCAGAGGAAACACCGGCGTTGCCCCTGCCGGAAACGGGGCTGCTGGTGATGTGCGGGCTGAAAAATTCCCACATGGACAAGCTGCTGGCTGCTCTCCGGAACGCCGGCATCGTCATTCCTCACAAGGCAGTGCTGACCCCTACCAACCAGAACTGGAACGTCTACCGGCTGGCACAGGAACTGGAACGGGAACGGCAGGCGATGGGGGAGAAGTGAATGGCTGTTTGAAAATTTTCTGGGCGAGTAGGGCGTGTAGAAGATTTTACGGAAGAACCCTTCCACCGCCTAACGGCGGCTCCCCTTTAGGGCACCCGTGTGCTGAGCTGGCAAGCCGCAGGCTTGACTGAGGGGTGCTTCTGTGAAATCTAAAACGGAATGGAAAAGATTTCACGGGGTTACCCCTCCACCACCTAACGGCGGTCCCCCTCCCCTTTCAGGGGAGGCTCATTTTAGAGGTGACTGAGGGGTTTCCCTCTATCCCCACCAACGCAAAAACACGGCACACCCAAAGCGGGCGGTGCCGTGTTTTTGCATATAATGGAAGTTAAAAAAATGAAATTGGGAAATGTCGTAATTTTACGGGCTTTGTGCGGTATTGCCTTAACCCAGCAGGAACTTCATCAATGTGACAGCGTCCTGAATGTTGAAACTGCCGTCAGCGTTCATGTCAGCACGCTGGAAATTCGGATCAGTTTCCGACGGTACAAGTGCAACTTCTTTGAACAGCATATCCCGCATGATCGCCAGATCGAAGCCGTTCAGCATGCCGTCGTTGTTGACATCACCGCGGATCACTTTGCCGACCGGCTCGGTGATAGTGGTAGTGGTGGTAGTTTCCGCAGTGGTTTCTGTGGTGCTTGCAGTGGTGACTACCGGATCCCTGCCCTCTACGATGGCGTAGAACGACGGCTTTGCGGTGTAGTCCTCATTGAACAGCAGCGGGGTTTTTGCGGCTCTCCAACTCTTGTCGTCGGTGGTGCCCCAGAATACCACTGCGGAAATGCTGTCTGCATACTCTACGCATGCGTCCATGATGCCCTTGTACATCTCTGCCTGCTTCTCGAAGCCGGCTTCCGAGGTGTCAGAGGTGGTGATGTCCAACTCGGTGACCTGAATGTCCAGACCGGTTTCGACAAACTTTTCCAGAGCCTTCTTATAGGTGGAAACGTTGGGGAATCCAACGTCCAGATGGGACTGCATGCCGATACCGTCGATCAGTCCCTTGTCTTTCAGTTCCAGAGCCATTTTGCAGATCGCATCGGTTTTCTGCGGCATGTATTCGTTGAAGTCGTTGTAGTACAGCTTGGTGTTTGCCGGAGCGTACTTTCTGGCATACTCAAATGCCGGTTCGATAAAGGAGTTGTCGCCGAATACCTTGACCCAGCCGGAATAGTTGGCATTCTCGGACTGTCCGCCGCCGGTGCGGGGAACGCCGTTGTCCAGCCATGCTTCGTTGACCACGTCCCATGCGTAGAAGTTTACCGTCGGGTATTCTTCTTCCAGAGCCGCGAAAACGTTCTTGATGTAGTTCTCCATACGCTGGAGCATCACGTCCTTGGATACCCAGTCGCCGTCGTCCTGAAAGCCTTCCTTAAAGAACCAGTCCGGTGTCTGGCTGTGCCATACCAGCACGTGTCCGCGAACCGGAATGTTGTTATCACGGCAGTAATTCAGAATGGTTCTGGCACTTGCCAGATTGATGACCGGATCGGTGTTGCTGCCGGAAGCGAGGGTAGCGGCTTTGTTCAGAATGGATTCCGGCTTCAGTTCGTTGCCCAGCGTGATGCTGTTGAAATGCTTGGCGATCAGATCCTTGGTGGACTGGGGAGCCAGTTCCGCAGTGGTCACTGCGGTGCCGATCTTGAAATCGTTGGCATACACGTCCTTGAGGGACGGAATGTCTTTCTGAATGGGGTATACCGGAGCCGTGCGTACTTCGAAATCGTCGATGTACATGGTGGCTTTGTCGTTGCACTCAAAGTACAGGTATACCTTGGAAACGTCCTCGGAGAAGCTGAACTTCACGTTGGAGAATGTTGCCCAGTCGCCGTTGCTGGTCTGTGCCTGCAAATTGCTGTAGTGGCGTTCGCCGCTGGCATCGGTGTATTCCATGCTCAGATTGATCGAGTTGTACCACTCGGTCTTTGCTGCGGCACTGACAGTGTACTGCACGCCGGCTTCGCACTTGTCGTCCAGCAGGAACTGCGGGCCGTTCCAGTTTTTCTCTCTGTCGCTGATGCACATGGAGTAAGAGCCGCTGTATGCCTGCGAATCGGTTGCGGTAATGGTTTCTACGCCGCCTCTGCCGGTGAATGCCGAAACATCGCCGTCCTCGAAGCCGTTGCTGTAGATCTCTGTGGTGCCGTCGTCTTCTGCCGCACTGACAATGCCGGCAGAACTGCCGCTGAACGCTGTCGTTACCGGAACTGCTGCACAGAGCATCACGGCACTCAGCACACCGGCAGTTACACGAGTTCTGATTTCCTTTTTCATGAATGTGTTCCTCCCTGTCACAAAAATATTCTATTTTATTGTAGCATGTGAAGCAGAAAAAGTCAACCAACCACACGAATATTTGTATGAAATCACAAAAAAGCACGCCTTATTTTGTGCAAAAGACGTGCTTTCCGGTTGGGGGAAGTGGCGGCTGCCACTTATATATAGGTATTGTAATTTGTCGTTTGACATTTTTCGCAAAGTGTGGTATACTGGATTTTGAGGGCATACCTGAAACGGTAGGCGGTCAAATCCACGCTCCCACAATCTTCTATTTGAATTGATGGGAGGTGATGCATGATGATGGACGTAATTTCCTTTATCGTAAGCATTTTTTGTAATGTCTTTCGTGCAGTTCTTGCATACTTAGCATACAAAAAGAAATAACCGCCCTGCAGCTTCCAACTAAAGGCGGTTATTTATAACCGTGGGAGCAGACCGTCTACTAGTGTGCTCTCTTTACTTTTATTATACGCGATTTTCGCTGATTTGTCAAGTCTGTTTTTGCTCGGCAGCAAATGCACTGCATTTGCCCTTTCTGTCACTCTCCTAAGCAAAAAGCGCCGAAATTGCGTGTGATCTAGACTTTTTTCGAAAATCCCGAAAAAAATTCGAAAAAACGCTTGACAAGCTGCAAAAGATGTGATATAATAGCTATTGTTGTGAGGACAACGGTTCTCAAAAGAAAATGTGCCCATAGCTCAGCTGGATAGAGTGACTGGCTACGAACCAGTAGGTCGGGGGTTCGAATCCCTCTGGGCACGCCAAGTATTTCTTTCGAAGTACGGAAACATACCTGTGTTACATTATGTAGCATGGGTTTTTTTTCTATCTGTTTGCCGGCAGTCGGGCATGTTCCCCGCCGGACAGGCATAGAATTTCATGGGGCATCTCCCATGGAAAACAAAAATCGCCCATACCAAAAGGTACAGGCGATCAGATTTGGTGCCGACAGTGGGACTTGAACCCACACGCCATTGCTGGCAACGGATTTTGAGTCCGTCTCGTCTGCCAATTCCAACATGTCGGCAACAACATAACTAATTATAGCACAAACGTCAACCGCTGTCAAGTCTTTTTTGCAATTTTTTCGCAGGGAGGAATTTTTTGTGAATCTTAGCGTACATATCTCCGGCTTCGGGCAGATGTTCGGCGTGCCGAATGCCGTGGTAGACCAATATCTGAAGCTGGCAACGCCGTCCCAGCTGAAAGTGCTGCTCTATCTGCTCCGCAGCAACCGTCCGAACCTTGCACACGATGAGATCGCCAAGGCTCTGGGCATTCCGGAGGAACTGGTGGAAGAAGCGGTGCTGTTCTGGTCGCAGACTACCCTGTTCACTGTGGAAGAACAGTCTGCCGAACAGCCGCAAAAAACCGCGGAGCAGCCCACAGCCAGACCGGCTGCGGAAAAGCAGTCCCGCGGCAGCCAGCCGCATCTGCTCCAGACCAGCAAAAAATGCGGCGAGATGAGCCCGCTGGAAATTTCCACCGCACTGGAAGCTTCCGAGGACTTGAAAGACCTGTTTCGCATGTCGGAGCAACAGCTGGGCAGACCGTTGCGGCACATCGAGCAGAAGTCCCTCGTCTGGATGCACGACGGCAACAACATCGGCAGCGAGATCATTCTCACGGTGCTGCTCTACTGCAAGTCCATCGACAAGTGCAGCGTCAACTACGCCGAAAGCATCATTACGCAGTGGTGGAACGAGGGCATTCACACGCTGACGCAGGTCAACGATGCCATTAACGATATGGAATACCGCCGCAGCTTTACCGGACACATTCAGAAAGCCTTCGAGATGCACCGGAAGCCCACCACGAAACAGCAGGAGTTCATCGACAGGTGGCAGGATAAAAAGATCCCCATGGAACTGATCGTCTACGCTTACGAAAAGACGGTGGAGAGCACGGGAAAACTGGTTTTCGAATATCTGAACTCGATCCTCACCCGCTGGACAGAAGCCGGATACCGCACCCGTGTCGATGTGGACACGAAAGATACCCCGCCCAGCAGCAAAAAGACCGGCAGCAAACCCAGCACGCCCCAAAGCGAAAACGGCGACGCGTATCAGTCGTTTATTTATAATGAGTAATAGGCGGGAAAGCGATACAACTTTCTGCTACGGTGGTAGTCAAAAATCAACCTACCCGATATTCGTAGGGTGCGATGCCCGCACCGCACCTCAGGTGGGAAGTCTGGAAAGTGGAAGGGTTCTTCGTAAATCTTTTCCCTGTTGTATCAGATTCCACGGAAGAAATCCCTCCGGCACTTCGTGCCACCTCCCTTTTCAAGGGAGGCTAAAAAATGCCTCTCCGAAAGAGGAAAGAGGAACCGCCGGCAGGCGGTGGAGGGGTTCTTCGTGAAATCTTTTCCTTGTTGCATCAGATTTCCCAGAAGAAATCCCTCCGGCACTTCGTGAGGGCGGCTTTTGACTTTCCACAGTGAGTACCGTTTTCCACAAATGTTACAGTTTTCCTGTCTGGACGCATTTCAATAAGAACCCTTGTATTTTTCGCAAAAATGCGGTATACTGAATAGGAGAGGGTGAGGAGATGACGTACTTCTGGACAATTCAGGAACATGTGCCGGACGGGCTGGGGTTTCGGCTGTTTGGCATTGCCCATTTGCTGTGGCTGGGCGGGATCGTTCTGGCAGTGCTGGCGATTGCCCTGACCTGCCGCCGCTGGAAACCGGAAACTGTGCACCGGCTGTTATGCGGGCTGACATGGGCAGCACTTTTGCTGGAGATCTGCAAGGACGGCGTGCTGCTGTACACGGGGCAGTTTCGTCCCAACTATCTGCCGCTGGATCTGTGCGGGCTGTCCATTTTTGTGGAATTTGCCGCAGTGCGAAACCCCCGTCCGCTGCTGCTGGAACCGGTCTACAGCCTTTCACTGCCGGGAGCGTGTCTGGCACTGCTGTTTCCCAACTGGTTCTCGCTGCCCCTGTGGAACTTTTTCAGCCTGCACAGCTTCCTGCTCCACGGGCTGCTGGTGCTGGTGCCGGCGGTGCTGCTGGCTCGCGGGATACTTCGCCCCAACTGGAAACGGCTGCCGTTTTGCTTCACCAGCGTGGCGGCGGCGTGTGTGCCGGTTTCGCTGGTGAACCGCCACTTCGGCACCAACTTTTTCTTTCTGGAACGCCCGTCCTCCGGTTCGCCGCTGGTCTGGTTTGAACAGGTGTTCGGCAGTCATCTGATCGGGCTGCCGGTGCTGATGGCTCTGATCTGGGCAGGCATGTACGGAATTCCCGCGGTACTCCGACGTTTGTGCGGCGGGCGGAGGTAGAATCGCCGGTCATATTGTTGCATAAATCGATAAGCAAAAACGGTCTTGACAAACCAGCGAAAATCGCGTATAATAAAAGTAAAGAGAGCACACCAGTAGACGGTCTGCTCCCACTATGTGCTATTCGAAGATAACCGCCTAAGTTGGGAAGCTGGGGCGGTTATTTCCGTTTTTTGAAGTTTAAGTAAGCAAGATACGCCTTAAAGACTTCGCAAACCATGCTAATGCACTTGACGAGAATGTCTATGTTCATTCGCACTCACTCCCTTCTGGGAGCAGGAATCGACCAGCCCGTCGCCCAGCGGAAATGGCGACGGCAGACTCGCCCAAGGATAGCGAGCCGCCTACCGTTTCAGGTATGCCCTCGAGTATTTCGTATATCACACTACGTGAAAAATGTCAAACGATAGTTTATGCTGCTTTTCGCAGATACCCACAAAAAACACCAGCATCAACCGGAACGTCCTCTCGTTGATGCTGGTGTTTTGTTATGGCAATACCGCACAATCTTTGTGCGGTATTGCCTTATATGGTTTCCGTCAAAACGTCAAACTTATGTGGTATTGCCTTAGGATTCTTCCAGACCGGTATTGATACCGCTTTTTTCCAGTCCTGCCAGTTCTCCGGACGGTGTTTCTCCGGAGTTGTCTTTCTTTTTCGGGAAGACGAACTTCAGCAGGATCGGGGTGACGATCGTGGTGAATACCACCATGATGACCAGCGGTGTCATGAACTTCTCGCTCATCAGCCCTACAGAAGCACCCTTGTTGGCAACGATCAGGGCGACCTCACCACGGGAGATCATACCAATACCGATTTGCAGGCTCTCCTTGTTGGTGTACTGCATGATCTTTGCACCCAGACCGCAGCCGATCACCTTGGTGACAACTGCCAGCAGCATCAGCAGCAGCATGAATACGATCAGCTTTCCGGTCAGACCGTCCAGTGTCATTGCCAGACCGATGTTTGCGAAGAAGATAGGGGACAGGAGCATGTAGGACAGCGTGTTGAAACGGTTGACCACATACTCGTTCTTTTTCAGACCGGATACTGCCAGACCGGCAACAAATGCACCGGTGATGTCGGCAACGCCGAAGCAGATCTCGGCAATAAAGGACAGCAGCAGGCAGAAAACAAATGTCACGATGTTGTGACGGCGGAGGTTCTCGTTGCTGGATTCCCGCCACTTTTTAAAGAAGAAGTGGTACAGTACAGCGGCACCGATCGCCACAATGAAGAACGCCAGAATATTGATGACAACAGCGAATACACCGTCGTTGACCAGCAGTGTGCCCAGTGTCTTTTCGCCGCCGCCGTCGCCGGTCTTCTTGCCGCCCAGACTGATAACGACAGTCAGAGCGATAATGCCCAGAATGTCATCGATTACGGCAGCACCCAGAATGGCATTGCCGGCACGGGAGTTCAGGGCACCCAGTTCCTTCAGAGTTTCTACGGTGATGCTGACGGAAGTTGCAGTCAGGACAACGCCGATGAAAATGTTCTGCCAGAATAGGGAAGCCATTTCCGGATTCTGTTCCGTATTGTAGAAGTCGGCGAGGAAAAATCCGCCTACCAGCGGAACAATGACGCCCAGCAGGGCAATGACAAAGGAGGCAAGCCCTGCCTTTTTCAGTTCCTGAATGTCGGTTTCCAGTCCGGCACTGAACATGAGGACGATAACGCCCAGTTCTGCCAGACTGACGATCAGGTCATTCCGTTCTACAACGTCCAGCAGCATCGGACCGAGAATGATGCCGGCTGCCAGTGCACCAACGACCTGCGGCAGGCTGATCCGCTTGGTCAGCAGCCCCAGCAGCTTGGTGGACAACAGAATGATCGCGATTTGCAGTAAAAAAGAATAATCATTGTTGAATAAAAAATCTTTCAAACCCATAATGGTTTCTATCTCCCTTTATAATTTGCTTTCTGTCAAGAATGATCCTATGTCAGTTTTGGTTTGACGGTACCATGTGGTCAGTTTTATCAAAGCACTCCCTCCGCCCGCGGCAGAGCCTAACTAGCCGCCCTTTTCAAGGGAGCCTAAATCAGCCTCCCCTGAAAGGGGAGGGGGACCGCCGTTAGGCGGTGGAAGGGTTTCCACGTGAAGTCTTTTTCTTGATGTAAAAGATTTACGAGATAACCCCTC
>ERZ773170.1302-NODE-1302-length-19445-cov-5.319649_pt1 | contig 19445 bp, 18 predicted proteins | sample MGYA00581002_ERZ773170 | MGnify/ENA primary metagenome ERZ773170 (study PRJEB29015, sample SAMEA2737811) | human gut metagenome | biome: human gut; feature: human-associated habitat; material: faeces | place: China | collected 2012 ... | reverse complement strand
TGATGCTGATGTCCTTGTCTATGATGAGGATGTCCGCATCCTTGCCCTTCTGGAGCGTGCCCTTCGACGAGTCGATGCCGATAAGCTTCGCCGGAGTTTCTGAAGCCATACGGACAGCATCCGCAAGAGGTATAGCGGCTTTTTTTACCATTGTCCGTACCAGTGTATCCATGGTTGCCAGACTGCCGACCAGTGAAGAATGGTCTGCTAATTTGCATACACCATTTTCGATAATATATCTGGGGTCATCAATAGGCTCACCATCGTATGCCGCATATTTTAAAGCATCTGTAACAAGGCAGGTTTGTTCGACACCTTTTAATTTATAGACGAGTTTCAATATTGTTGCTGGCAGATGAATACCATCTGCTATGACTTCCACACTCATTCCGTCTGTGAGGTATACACTTTCTACGGTACCTTCGTATTTGTACTCACGGCGTTTATGGAATCCGGGCATAGCATTATAGAAATGTGCGGCATGGGTGAATCCTGACTCAAAGGCTGCCTTTATTTCAGGGTATTCAGCTTCAGTATGTGTGATTGCTGCCATAATTCCTTTTGAACGCATATACTGACCGAATTCATGTCCTCCAGGTAATTCCGGGCTGATATCCCAACGTTTGATGCATTGAGTACTTTCTATGAGGGGGATATATTCATTGGAATCTGGATCTTTTAAAAACTCTTCCCATTGGCTTCCTGCCATTTTTTTATTAAGGTAAGGACCTTCGATGTGTAAGCCTTGAATAGTGCTTCCAGGCTCTTTCATTAGAGCTTCACAAGTTTTGACAGCCTGCTTGATATTCTCAAAACTGGTAGAAGATAGTGTAGGAAAAATAGATGTTGCTCCATGTTTCAAATGTGCCAGACTTGCTTTTTGAAAAGCTTCAGTGCTTCCCTCTGTAAAATCATATCCAGCTCCTCCGTGTGCGTGCATGCTTATAAAACCTGGAACGATGTACATGCCTTTAGCATCAATCACGGTTGCACCAATGACTGCAAGATCGCTGTTGGTTACTTCTAGTATTTTTCCGTCGCTGATAAGGACAGATCCGTCTTTTAGCCATCCTTGCGGAGTGAGGATATGTCCGTTTATGATTTGTGTCAACATAAATATCGATTATTTAAAATGTAATTAAAATAGTTTATTGGTTCCTTCTACCAATTTACCCATTGCCCATACGGCACGTACATTTAAATCGCGGTCGAGGGCAATAATGTCTGCATCTTTTCCTTTTTCCAAAGTTCCTTTCCGGTCAAGTACTCCCATGATGCGTGCTGGAGTTTCAGATGCCATTCTTACTGCATCTTCCAGTGGTATTTCAGCTTTTTGTACCATTGTACGAATCAAACGGTCCATGGTAGCGATACTTCCTGCCAGTGCGGAGCGGTCGGCTAATTTGCATACACCGTCTTCGATGATAACACGTGGGTCGAAAGCTTCTTTGCTGTCACTTGCTGCACATGCTAATGCATCGGTAATCAATGCAGTCTTTTCTACACCTTTTATTTTATGGACTAAGCGGAGAATTGTAGGAGGAACATGAATACCGTCTGCTACAACTTCTACTGTCATATCATCCATCAGATAAATACTTTCTACTGTTCCTTCATATTTATATTCGCGGCGTTTATGGAATCCAGGCATTGCATTATAGAAATGAGTTGCGCGGGTATATCCTACTTGGAATGCGGTATAAATGTCTTCAAATTCTGCTTGTGTATGACCTACTGCAGCCAGAACTCCTTTAGAGGTAATATATTTACCAAACTGCATAGCTCCAGGAAGTTCGGGAGCTGCATCCCAACGTTTGATACAATGAGTTTCTTCCAGTAAGGGGATATATTCTTCCGGAGTTGGATCTTTTATATTTTCGGGCATTTGACCGCCGGCCATTTTCATGTTGAAATAATGTCCTTCCAAATGAAGTCCAAGAACAGGACTGTCTGGTTCACTCATTAATTTTTCTGTAGTTTCGGCTGCAGCACGAATCATTGGTATTGTTGAAGAAGATAGAGTGGGGTATATACTTGTTGTCCCATGCTGCATGTGAGCTTTGATTGCTGTACGAAAAGCCTCTTCGTTGCCTTCCATAAAATCACGTCCTCCTCCTCCATGTACATGGATTTCAACTCCTCCCGGTACAATGTACATTCCTTTTGCATCGATGAGTGTAGCACCTACAATTGCCAGGTCACAATTTGTTACTTCTAGTATTTTGTTGTCCCTGATCAAGACAGAACCGTCTTTTAACCACCCTTGAGGAGTTAAAATACGTGCGTTAATTATTTGAGTTAACATAGGAATAAGATTTTATTTCTTTTATATTTTCTGCAAATTTAATTAATTGTCCGATAGATAATATGTTTATTTATGATTATAGCAGTGATTATTAAAAAAAAATTTGTTTTCTGGTCAAAAAGGAGATTTATATGAATATAATACCCATTATACGGAAAGGTCATAAACACTTTTTTATTTGATAAATCTTTCCATTAGAAGATAAATGAAACGTTAAGTATTTATTTTTATGAATAAAAAAAATAGAAAGACTAGATAAAATGAATTATTATTTGTATCTTTGTCGCCCGATTTATATAGTATTGCGAATTGGGAAAGCTTAGTACATACAAGGTAGAATTAAAGAATATGTCTGAAGACGTATGTCATTATGAATATGTCTTGGACAATGATTTTTTTATCAGCATTGATGCTCCGGAGATACAGAAAGGAAAGCTGCGAGTTGCATTGACGGTAAAAAAAGTATGGGAGTTTTTGTCTTAAACTTTCATACAGAAGGTTTTGTCGTTGTTCCGTGTGACCGTTGTTTGGATGATATGGAAATTCCTGTTGATATAGATGATGAGCTGAAGGTAAAGATGGGAGCAACTTTCTCTGATGAAAATGATATTGTAGTAGTACCTGAAGAAGATGGTTACATCAATGTTGCATGGTTTATCTATGAATTCATTGCGTTGAGCCTTCCGATGAAACATGTACATGCTCCGGGAAAATGTAATAAAGCAATGATGGGAGCTTTGAGCAAGCATTTGCGTTCGTCTGCAGACGATGAGGATTATATGGATGATGTTGAAGAAAATGATGCAGACCTCGATGTGGAACGTGAAATCGATCCACGTTGGAAGGATTTGAAAAAAATATTAGATAATAATTAAATAAAGTTTTAGAAAAATGGCACATCCTAAAAGAAGACAATCAAAAACGAGAACTGCTAAGAGAAGAACTCACGATAAAGCAGTTGCTCCTACTTTGGCCATCTGCCCTAACTGCGGCGCATGGCATGTTTATCACACTGTATGTGGTGCTTGCGGTTATTACAGAGGTAAATTAGCTATCGAAAAAGAAGCTGCTCTTTAATAAACGCTTTGTTGAACACGTTTGTGTGATTCACTGAAAGAATAAAGCCGGAGAGCTTTCGGCTCTTCCGGCTGTTTTTTATAGGAATATGCAAACTAAAATCTGAAATGATGGAAAAAATAAATGCTGTAATTACAGGAGTCGGTGGCTATGTACCTGACTATGTTTTGACCAATGAAGAACTGTCAAGAATGGTCGATACCAACGATGAGTGGATTATGACCCGTATCGGAGTAAAAGAAAGACGTATACTGAATGAAGAAGGATTAGGTACTTCTTATTTGGCACGTAAGGCTGCAAAACAATTAATGCAAAAAACAAATTCAGATCCTGATTCTATTGATTGCGTAATTGTTGCAACTACTACTCCTGACTATCATTTCCCTTCTACTGCCTCAATTTTGTGTGATAAATTGGGTTTGAAGAATGCGTATGCATTTGACTTGCAGGCTGCATGTAGCGGCTTTCTCTATGCTATGGAAACAGCTGCAAGTATGATTCAGTCTGGCAGACATAAAAAAATTATCATTGTTGGTGCTGATAAGATGTCATCAATGGTGAATTATTCAGATCGTGCTACATGTCCTATCTTTGGTGACGGCGCTGCTGCTTGCATGGTAGAAGCAACAACTGAAGATTATGGTATCATGGACTCAATATTGAGAACAGATGGCAAGGGATTGCCTTTCTTACATATGAAAGCGGGTGGTTCTGTATGTCCTCCTTCTTATTTTACTGTAGACAACAAGATGCATTATTTGTATCAGGAGGGTAGAACTGTATTTAAATATGCAGTTTCTAATATGTCGGATGTTACTGCTCAAATAGCTGAAAGAAACGGTTTGAATAAAGATAATATCAGCTGGATCGTCCCACATCAGGCGAATTTGCGTATTATTGATGCTGTTGCTTCTCGTTTAGAGGTTCCATTGGATAAAGTAATGATTAACATCCAACGTTATGGCAATACAAGTGCCGGAACATTGCCACTTTGTTTATGGGATTATGAAAAACAGTTGAAGAAAGGTGACAATATAATTTTCACTGCATTCGGAGCCGGATTTACTTGGGGTGCTGCGTATGTGAAGTGGGGTTATGATGGTAACAAGTAATGAACAATATTAATTAACACATACAAAAGAACGCATCCCAATACGGTGCGTTTTTTTGTATGTTACTAAAAAATAATTATGCACAAAGCCGGATTTGTAAATATTGTAGGTAATCCAAATGTCGGAAAATCTACATTGATGAACTTGTTGGTAGGAGAACGCATTTCTATTGCTACATTCAAGGCGCAGACAACTCGTCATCGTATTATGGGTATATTGAATACGGATGATATGCAGATTGTCTTCTCTGATACTCCAGGGGTTTTGAAGCCTAATTACAAACTTCAGGAGTCTATGTTGAACTTCTCTGAATCGGCATTGGTAGATGCAGATGTTTTGCTGTATGTGACTGATACGATAGAGAAGCCGGATAAGAATGCAGACTTTATGGAGAAGGTGCGTCGTGTTAAAGTTCCGGTTTTGCTGTTGATTAATAAAATTGATTTAACTAACCAGGAAGAACTGGTTAAGTTGGTTGAAGAATGGCATGAAATGTTGCCTGAAGCAGAAATTATACCTATCTCTGCAAAGGCAAAATTTAATGTCGATGTGGTGATGAAGCGTATTAAGGAGCTGATACCCGATTCTCCTCCTTATTTTGGCAAAGACCAGTTGACCGATAAGCCTGCTCGTTTCTTTGTAACTGAAATTATTCGTGAAAAGATTTTGTTATATTATGACAAAGAAATACCTTATGCGGTAGAGGTCGTAGTTGAACAGTTTAAAGAAGATGCCAAGAGTATTCATATTAATGCTGTTATTTATGTGGAGCGTGAATCTCAAAAAGGTATAATTATCGGACATCAGGGAAAAGCTTTGAAAAAAGTTGCTACCGAAGCACGTAAAACATTGGAACATTTTTTCCAAAAATCTATCTATCTGGAAACGTTTGTGAAAGTGGATAAAGATTGGAGAAGTTCTGACAAAGAGCTAAAGAATTTTGGTTATCAATTAGATTAACATTTCATCGGCTGTGACAGCCGTCAATCAATAAAAAAGTATGGGAAATTTAGTAGCAATCGTAGGACGTCCCAATGTGGGAAAGTCGACACTGTTTAATCGTCTGACTAAGACGCGTCAGGCAATTGTAAATGAACAGGCCGGAACAACCCGCGACCGCCAGTATGGTAAATCGGAATGGTTGGGAAAGGAGTTCTCAGTAGTAGATACTGGAGGCTGGGTAGTTAATTCGGAAGATATTTTTGAAGAAGAGATTCGTAAACAAGTCGTTTTGGCTATAGACGAAGCGGATGTTGTATTGTTTGTTGTCGATGTTACAAATGGAGTAACGGATTTGGATATGCAGGTAGCTTCTATTTTGCGTCGTGCCAAAACTCCGGTTATCGTTGTTGCCAATAAGACTGATAACAATGATTTGCAATATAATGCAGCTGAGTTTTACTCTTTGGGATTAGGAGATCCGTATTGTATTTCTGCTTTGAGTGGAAGTGGTACAGGTGACTTGCTGGATTTGATTGTAAGCAAATTTAAAAAGGAATCAGACGAAATTTTAGATGAAGATATTCCTCGTTTTGCTGTTGTCGGTCGTCCTAATGCTGGAAAATCTTCTATTGTAAATGCTTTTATCGGAGAAGAACGAAATATCGTAACTGAAATTGCGGGGACTACTCGTGACTCTATCTATACACGTTATGATAAGTTTGGTTTCGATTTTTACCTGGTCGACACAGCTGGTATTCGCAAAAAGAATAAAGTAAGTGAGGATTTGGAATATTATTCTGTGGTCCGTTCTATTCGTTCTATAGAGAATTCGGATGTGTGTATTCTGATGCTGGATGCAACGAGAGGTATAGAAGGGCAGGATTTGAATATCTTTTCACTTATTCAGCGAAATCAGAAAGGACTTGTCGTTGTAGTGAATAAGTGGGATTTGGTAGAAGAAAAGACCGCAAAGGTGATGAAGAATTACGAGGAAGCTATTCGTAATCGTTTTGCACCGTTTACCGATTTCCCGATAATTTTTGCTTCTGCATTGACAAAACAAAGAATTTTTAAAGTGTTGGAAGCTGCAAAGGAAGTTTATCAGGCTCGTACAACTAGAATTCCGACAGCTCGTTTGAATGAGGAGTTACTTCCTATGATAGAGGCTTATCCACCTCCTTCAAATAAAGGTAAATATATTAAGATTAAATATATTACTCAGTTACCCAATACTCAGGTGCCTTCGTTTGTATTCTTTGCAAACTTACCTCAGTATGTGAAAGAACCGTACAAGCGTTTCCTTGAAAATCAGATACGTGAACGTTGGAAACTTTCGGGTACTCCGATAAATATTTTTATCCGTCAGAAATAATTGGGTATTTCTGATGTTTGTGGAAAAATCTTCTTTCAGGTCTTAAATGACCAGAAAGAAGATTTTTTTTGTTAAATATCATATTGATGTCTGTCGTTTTAAGAATATGAATAAAATTCTTGGCTCTGTAAAAAAAAGTGTATTTTTGTTATCTATCGCCGTGCTTTCTTTAAGTTGGTAAAAATGACGTTGGATCTAATATTTTACTGTTATGAAAAACTACGTTTTGTTACTTGTTTGTATGCTATCAGCTATAGCTGCATCTGCTCAGTATTGTAGTATTCAGAAGGGTCAGAAACTTTATTATGAAGTTCTTACTGGAAAAAAGAAAGCTGAAACTTATACTTCAGTAGTGAATGTGGAAAAAGTAAATGATTCTACTTTTATAACTTTGGGTGATTTTGTGCCAAAGATGAATGAAAAGATGAAAGATACTCTGTTTTACCAGAAAGTAGCTTATGCAAATAATAATACACTGATTTATTTGCAGGATGGAGAGTCTATGAAGGATAATATTTGTGGTATGATGGCAGAAGCTTTAAATAAGAAAGACATGACCTCGGCCAAGGCAAAGTTTGATACAAACGGGAAAATCTGTTTGCTTTTAAATGAAAAGCGGCAGAAAGGAGAAAAGATTGAATCAGGTGAAATGACTATCCGGATTAAGCCTGTGACGATGACTGTTTCAATGAAAGGGCAATATGAGGGTACAGAAACTATTTCTACACCGGCTGATGAATTTGATTGTGTGAAGGTAACTTACTCTATGAAAGTGAAGTTTTTTATGTTTTCGGATGAAAGTCAGGTTATCGAATGGTATGCTAAAGGAGTAGGACTGGTGAAGCATGAAGAAAGCAGTCGAAAGTTGGGACAAAAGATGACAAAAACATTGACAAAAATAGAAAATTAGCCTTTCGTGTAAAGAAGACTAAAATAAAAAACGGATACTGTTTTTCTGATTATTACGAAACACAGTATCCGTTTTTGTGAAAGGATGAAGAGTTATCGATTTTCTTTTTCTCCTTCAGTTTTCACCTTTTTAAGTAAGTCTGATGCAAAAATAAAGTCGTTCAGACGTTGGTTAGTCGCTGTAAAAACTTCATTCTTCGTACCTTCCCACTCTTTATGTCCTTGATAGATATATAATATGCTGTCACCGATTCCCAGTACCGAATTCATGTCATGAGTATTAATGACGGTAGTCATATTATACTCAGTTGTGATGTCATGAATTAATTCATCAATAACGAGTGAAGTCTTAGGGTCTAGACCGGAGTTAGGTTCGTCGCAGAATAAATATTGTGGCTGAAGAGCGATTGCCCGTGCTATGGCTACACGTTTCTGCATTCCACCACTTATTTCTCCTGGAAATTTATTTTTTGCATCTATCAGATTAACACGGTCTAAGCAAAATTCAGCGCGTTTAATACGCTCTCTGTAAGTCATATTAGAAAACATATCCAGCGGAAACATGACGTTTTCTAATACAGACAGAGAGTCGAATAATGCTGCACTTTGGAAGATCATACCCATCTCCCGACGTAAAGCTTTCTTTTCCTTTTTCCCCATGGTAATCAAGTTACGTCCATCGTACAAAACTTCTCCATTTTCTGGAGTGAGAAGTCCTACCAGGCATTTCATGAGTACCGTTTTTCCCGAACCACTTTGTCCAATTATCAGGTTTGTTTTCCCGTTTTCAAAGGTAAAGTTGATGTCATTCAATACGGTACGATCTTCAAATGATTTATAGAGTGATTTAATTTGTATCATTGTTAGCTAAGTAATTGGGTGAGTATTAAATCGGAGAACAGGATCAGTACACTACTGCATACGACAGAATCGGTACTAGCCTTTCCTACTGCGATAGATCCTCCTTCTACAGTGTATCCGAAGTAAGCTGATACGCTGGCTATTATGAAGGCGAAAACAAGTGATTTGATAAAACTGCACCATACGTACCATTCTACGAAACTATATTGGAATCCATATTCCAAATCGGTAGCATTAGTGATACCTGCAAACCACGCTGTACAGAAGGCTCCAATCACTCCGGCAAAAATACTAAAAGTTACGAGCAACGGAATCATTGTCATAAGTCCTAGAATTTTGGGAAGGATCAGATATGATGCTGAATTCACTCCCATAATATCGAGCGCATCAATTTGCTGAGTGACGCGCATGGTTCCTATTTCCGAGGCTATGTTTGAACCAACTTTACCTGCCAGAATAAGACACATGATGGAAGAAGAGAACTCTAGCAACAAGATTTCACGGGTGGTATATCCTACAACAAAACGTGGCATCCATGGACTTTCAATGTTTAGCTTAATTTGTATGCAGATAACAGCACCGATGAAAAAAGAAATCAGCAATACGATACCAATTGAGTTGATACCTAACTGTGCCATTTCATTACGATATTGTTTGAGGTACATTCGGAAACGTTCCGGGCGGGCAAATACTCTTCCCATTAGCATGAGGTATTTACCCAAAGTAGTAATTGGTCTTACCATATTTGTTATTTGAGTCTAATTTTGTGCAAAAGTACTGTTTTTTAGCTATATTATAATAAAAGCAGAGATGAAAATGGGAGGAATTACCACAGAACCCAAGATTTTTACTACTTTTGCTGCGGTAATGAAAGGATTGATCCTTCATTCTTAAATCTTTATTAAACAACTTTATGGCAGAGCAGGAAAACCAACAGTATATTGCTGAAGAAACATTTGAACTTCCATCGGATGGACGTATGGTACTTCGTACTGAGAATCTGGTCAAAAAATATGGTAAGCGTACGGTCGTAAGCCATGTTTCCATTAATGTGAAACAGGGGGAAATTGTCGGACTGCTGGGACCGAATGGTGCTGGTAAGACAACTTCTTTTTATATGACTACAGGATTGATTGTTCCTAATGAGGGGCATATCTATCTGAATAATCAGGATATTACTGATTATCCCGTATATAAGCGTGCCCAGAATGGTATCGGATATTTGGCACAGGAGGCTTCTGTTTTCCGTAAAATGAGTGTGGAAGATAACATTGCTTCGGTTCTGGAGCTTACAAAGACTTCGAAGGAATATCAAAAAGAAAAACTGGAAAGCTTGATTGCTGAATTCCGTTTGCAGAAGGTACGTAAAAACTTAGGTGACCAATTGTCGGGAGGTGAACGCCGCCGTACAGAAATTGCACGTTGTCTGGCTATCGACCCGAAGTTTATTATGCTTGACGAACCGTTTGCCGGTGTAGACCCTATTGCGGTCGAAGATATTCAGCATATTGTATGGAAGCTGAAAGATAAAAATATTGGTATATTGATTACTGACCACAATGTGCAGGAAACACTAAGTATCACAGACCGTGCCTATTTGTTGTTTGAAGGAAAAATACTTTTCCAGGGTACACCTGAAGAACTTGCTGAAAACAAGATTGTAAGGGAAAAGTATCTAAGTAACAGTTTTGTGTTACGCAGGAAAGATTTTCAACTTAATAGAGAAATACGTGAATAAGTGATAGTGTGAATGGTATACAGCAGGAAACTTTTTTTAGAACTGGCTTCTTTGGTATGTATATATAAATGAAATCACAAAAGCTTACTTGCGTTTTTTATAAATTTTACTTAGACATTTTGGTTATTGCAAGATTAAACACTATTTTTGCAACCTCTTTGAATAAACTGGAATATAGTAATAATTAAATAAATAAGTCGGAAATGAATATTTCATTGCAAAACGTAGACAAGGTAAGCGCAGTGCTTACTGTTCAGATTGAAAAGGCTGACTATCAGGAAAAAGTAGAAAAATCGTTGAAAACTCTTCGTCAGAGAGTTAATATGCCCGGATTCCGTAAAGGAATGGTTCCTATGGCTTTGATTAAGAAGCAGTATGGTACTTCTGTATTGGTAGAAGAAGTTGATAAGCTGATGCAGGAAAAAGTTGGCGAATATATTCGTGAAAATAATGTGAATATGCTGGGTACTCCTCTGCCTAAAGAAAATAATGTGAATTTTGAGGCAGATGAAAACTTTGAATTCTCATTTGATATTGCTTTGGCTCCTGAATTCAATGTTGAATTGTCTAACAATGATACTGTTGATTACTACGATATCAATGTAACTGATGAAATGGTAGATCAGCAGGTTAAGATGTACACTCAGCGTACTGCAAAATATGATAAAGTTGAGGAATATCAGGAAAATGATATGCTGAAAGGTTTGTTGGCTGAGCTGGATGAAAATGGCAACACAAAAGAAGGTGGTCTTCAGGTAGAAGGTGCTGTAATGATGCCTACTTATATGAAGAATGACGATCAGAAAGCTATCTTCAACGGTGCTAAGACAAATACAGTATTGGTATTCAATCCTGCAACTGCATTCGATAACAACGAAGCTGAATTAGCTTCTTTGCTGAAGATTAAGAAAGAAGAAGTTGCAAACTATAAAGGTAACTTCAGTTTCCAGATTGAAGAAATCACTCGTATGATTCCGGGTGACTTGAATCAGGAATTGTTCGATCAGGTTTTGGGTGAAGGAAAAGCTCACAGCGAAGAAGAATTCCGTGCACAGATTAAAGAAACAATTGCTAAGCAGTTCGAAGCTGATAGCGACTATAAGTTCTTGATCGACGTTCGCAACTATGTTGTAAATAAGATTGGTAAACTGGAATTTGCAGACGAACTGATGAAGCGCATCATGTTGGAAAACAACAAGGAAAAAGGTGAAGAGTTCGTTGCAGAACATTATGAAAAGAGCCTTGAAGAGCTGACATGGCACCTGATTAAAGAAAAATTGGTTGCTGCAAACAACATCAAGGTAGAACAAGCTGACATTACTAATATGGCTAAGGAAGCTACTCGTGCTCAGTTTGCTCAGTATGGTATGATTAATGTACCTGATGAATTGTTGGAAAACTATTCTAAGGAAATGTTGAAGAAACGTGAAAGTGTAGAAGCATTAGTCAACCGTGTTGTTGAAGCTAAATTGTCAGAAATACTGAAAGGTCAGGTTACATTGAATCATAAAGCTGTTTCAGCAGAAGAATTCAATAAAATGTTTCAGTAATTTCCCTGCAGTAAGCTAAGGCGAATTGCTAAAACTTGCTAAAAGAGGGGCTTTTGGTCTGGCTTTCGCCCGATTGAACAGCGGTTTTTGTACTTTTGTTCTATTGTGGGAAGAAGCCATCAAAAGCTTCTCTTTTGTTCTTTTTATTATTCACAATTAATAGATTAGACTAATGGACGATTTTAGAAAATATGCTACCAAGCATTTGGGCATGAGCAGTATGGTGCTTGATGATGTTATTAAGTCACAAGCTGGATATCTCAATCCTTATATCTTGGAAGAACGTCAATTGAATGTAACACAGCTTGATGTCTTTTCTCGTCTTATGATGGACCGTATTATATTTCTCGGTACTCAGATTGATGATTATACAGCCAATACATTGCAAGCTCAGCTGTTGTATCTGGATTCTGTTGACTCTGGAAAAGATATCTCTATTTATATAAATTCTCCTGGTGGTTCTGTTTATGCAGGACTGGGCATTTATGATACGATGCAGTTTATATCTAGCGATGTCGCTACTATTTGTACGGGTATGGCTGCTTCAATGGCAGCTGTGTTATTGGTTGCAGGAGCAGAAGGAAAGCGTTCTGCGTTGACTCATTCACGTGTAATGATTCATCAGCCGATGGGAGGAGCACAAGGACAGGCTTCTGATATTGAAATTACAGCTCGTGAAATCCAAAAGTTAAAGAAAGAGCTTTATACTATTATCTCAGATCACTCTCATACAGAATTTGACAAGGTATGGGCCGACTCTGACCGTGATTATTGGATGACGGCTCAAGAAGCAAAAGAGTATGGTATGATTGATGAGGTACTTTCTCGTAAGCCTGCATTATAAGTTTTTAATTTAAAACGATATAACTTTGGAAGATAAATCAACTAAAAAGAATAAACGGCGTTGTAGCTTTTGTGGACGTACGGAAGATGAAGTCGGTTTCTTGATAACAGGTGTTAATGGATGTATCTGTGACAGTTGTTCGGAACAGGCTCATGAGATTGTACAGGAAGCTATGCGTCAGAAAGGAAATAGTACAGACCTTAATCTGGCAGAACTTCCTAAACCCAAAGATATTAAAGATTTTCTTGACCAGTATGTTATCGGTCAGGATGATGCTAAACGTTACCTCTCTGTTGCTGTTTACAATCATTATAAACGTTTGTTGCAACCTTCGTCGAAAGATGATGTGGAAATCGAAAAATCTAACATCATTATGGTGGGAAGTACAGGTACGGGAAAAACATTATTGGCTCGTACTATTGCAAAGTTATTGCATGTTCCTTTTACCATAGTTGATGCTACAGTGCTGACTGAAGCCGGCTATGTAGGTGAAGATATAGAAAGTATTTTGACACGTCTGTTGCAGGTTGCCGATTATAATGTTGAGGAAGCTGAGCGCGGTATAGTATTTATCGATGAGATAGATAAAATAGCCCGTAAAGGAGATAATCCATCTATTACTCGTGATGTAAGTGGAGAAGGAGTGCAGCAAGGTTTGTTGAAACTTCTTGAGGGCTCTATCGTAAATGTTCCTCCTCAGGGAGGCCGTAAGCATCCAGAACAGAAACTGATTCCTGTCAATACAAAAAATATTTTATTTATTTGTGGAGGTGCTTTCGATGGCATTCAGCGTAAAATAGCCCAACGTTTGAATACGAATGTTGTAGGATATGGAGCTGCAAAAGAGAAGGTGAAAATAGACCGTGCAAATCTTATGCAATATATTGCTCCGCAGGATTTGAAGTCTTTTGGACTGATTCCTGAAATCATTGGACGTTTGCCTATTCTGACTTACTTGAATCCGCTGGACCGTACAGCATTGCGTAATATTCTGACAGAACCGAAGAATTCTATTATTAAACAATATATCAAATTGTTTGAGATGGACGGCGTGAAGCTAGAGTTTCAGCCAGAGGTCTTTGATTATATTGTAGATAAAGCTGTCGAATATAAATTGGGAGCTCGCGGTTTAAGATCGATAGTAGAAACAATTGTTATGGATGCAATGTTTGAAGTTCCATCGCATAAGGTAGAAACATTTGTCATAACATTGGATTATGCGAAAGAACAAATGAATAAAGCTAATTTGTCTCGTTTGCAAATGACCTGAAAATTTTGGTAAGTGATGAGAAAACAAAGTTCTTCATTAAAATAATTTCTTTTTTATTTGTATAATATCAAAAGTTGTTTATAACTTTGTTACATACGTAAAGCGGGATTTACATCTTGAAGAATTAGAAAATCACTAAAATAAAAGGACAATGGCGGAAAAGATTAATTTAGCGGAACAGTTGAAGAAGTATTTTGGTTTCGATACATTTAAAGGAAATCAAGAAGCTATAATTAGCAACTTACTAGCCGGGAAGGATACTTTTGTTTTAATGCCTACCGGTGGTGGTAAGTCGTTGTGTTATCAGTTACCTTCTTTGTTAATGGAAGGGACGGCTATAGTTATATCTCCGCTCATTGCTCTTATGAAAAATCAGGTTGATGCTATGCGAAACTTCAGCGAAGAAGATGGAGTGGCGCATTTCATTAACTCATCGCTTACAAAATCGGCGATAGATCAGGTAAAGTCTGATATTCTGGCTGGGAAAACAAAATTATTATATGTTGCTCCCGAATCGCTGACAAAAGAAGAAAATGTAGATTTTCTGAAACATGTGAAGATCTCTTTTTATGCTATTGACGAAGCACATTGTATCTCTGAATGGGGACATGACTTCCGTCCGGAATATCGTCGCATCCGTCCTATTATCAATGAAATCGGTAAAGCACCGGTTATTGCTTTGACGGCGACGGCTACTCCTAAAGTGAAGATGGATATTCAGAAGAACTTGGGAATGGTAGGTGCGACGGAGTTTAAATCTTCATTTAATCGTCCTAACCTGTATTACGAAGTACGTCCTAAGACAAATAATGTGGATAAGGATATTATTCGCTTTATTAAACAGAACCCGGAAAAATCAGGCATTATTTATTGTCTGAGTCGTAAGAAGGTGGAAGAGTTGGCAGAAATCCTTCAGGCTAATGGTATTAAGGCTCGTCCGTATCATGCAGGTATGGATTCGGCTACTCGTAATGCCAATCAAGATGCTTTTCTGAAAGAGGATATTGAAGTGATTGTCGCAACAATCGCTTTTGGTATGGGAATCGATAAGCCAGATGTACGTTTCGTTATCCATTATGATATTCCGAAAAGCTTAGAGGGATATTATCAGGAAACAGGACGTGCAGGACGTGACGGTGGAGAAGGTATGTGTATCACTTTCTATTCGAATAAGGACTTGCAAAAGTTGGAAAAATTTATGCAAGGTAAACCTATTTCAGAACAAGAAATTGGAAAGCAATTGTTGTTGGAAACAGCAGCATATGCTGAGTCGTCATTATGTCGTAGAAAGATTTTATTGCATTATTTCGGAGAAGAATATACTGAAGATAATTGTGGTAATTGTGATAACTGTTTAAATCCGAAAAAACAAGTGGAGGCTCAGGATTCGTTGTGTGCAGTGATTGAAACAATCATTGCAGTAAAAGAAAACTTTAAACAAGATTATATAGTTGACATCCTTTTAGGAAAGGAAACGTCGGAAGTATTGGCGCATAAACATGAAGATCTGGAAGTCTTCGGCTCTGGTATGGGTGAGGATGAACGTCTTTGGAATGCTGTCATTCGTCAGGCTTTAATAGCTGGTTATTTGAGTAAAGACGTTGAAAATTATGGTTTACTGAAAGTTACTCCAGAAGGCCATAAGTTTTTGAAAAAGCCGAAATCATTTAAGATCGTAGAAGATGCTGATTTTGATGATGAAGATGTAGAAGAAGTTCCGATGAGAAGTGGTGCTTCATGTGCTGTTGATCCGGTTCTATTCTCTATGTTGAAAGACTTGCGTAAGAAAATGTCGAAAAAGCTCGACGTTCCTCCTTATGTAATTTTCCAGGATCCTTCATTGGAGGCTATGGCTACTATATATCCGGTAACATTAGAAGAATTGCAGAACATTCCGGGTGTAGGTGCGGGAAAAGCTAAACGTTATGGACAGGAATTCTGCGAGTTGATTAAAAAGCATTGCGAAGAAAATGAGATAGATCGTCCGGAAGACTTGCGTGTTCGTACTGTTGCTAATAAATCAAAACTGAAAGTTTCGATTATTCAGAGTATTGACCGTAAGGTTGCTTTAGATGATATAGCAGTAGCAAAAGGTATTGAGTTTAATGAATTGCTTGATGAAATAGAAGCTATTGTCTATTCAGGAACAAAATTGAATATCGACTACTTCTTGAATGATGTCATGGATGAAGATCATATGCTTGATATTTATGATTACTTCAAAGAGTCGACAACAGATAAGATAGATGACGCGATGGATGAATTAGGAGCTGATTATACCGAAGAAGAAATTCGTCTGGTTCGTATCAAATTTATCTCGGAAATGGCAAATTAATAGTAGCTCATTTTAATTTTAACCGTGGCAGTAAGCAATCAGCAAGTTTACTGCCACGGTTCGTTATTTTTATTTCGTCTTTTTCAGAAAGCATTCTGTAAGTCGGCGACGAACAGGCTCGTCGTATAGTTTCAGAGAGGCATATGCCAAGGCAATTGCTCCTACTAAAACAAGTATCATATAAGGAATTCCTTCCGTGATTGTTGCATTGTTATTACATACCCAGGCAGTATAAATATATATCAGAGGGTAGTGAGTGATATAAATGGGGTATGAAATATCTCCTAAAAATTTGCAAATACGGCTGGAGTATTTGCCTGTTACTTTACCACCAGCTCCCATGGAAACAATTATAGGGAATATGAAGATGATACAGAATGATTCATAGAGTCCGTTCATCCAATAATGCTCTTCACCTCCTAGACGGGGAATTGATAATATGACGATAATAATCAGAGCACAATACCAAAAGGCTCTTTTCTTAATTCGTATCAACCATCCAAGTCGGGATAAGAGTAATCCTCCAAAAAAAGGATACATTAATCGTACAAAGCCTACATATTGTTGTTCCCAGTTTAGTGCCCATCCACCTACCATATCACCCATTGGGGCTGTCAGACTGCGATATACTGTAAAGCAAGCTGCAATAACGACTAAAACAGTAAGAGCTATTTTGTTGAAACGACGTATGAAGAGGGCATAGAGAATATTGGCTATATATTCATAATACAACGACCATGCTGGGCCATTCAATGGATGCATTTCTGTCCATCCTCGTACATCCCATTTCAAAGGAAGTGGAAGTAATGTACATCCCAGTAGCATAATTAACAATAATGCCCCTACTGGTGTATGTTCTATTTGTGGAAAGCAAGATGATTGCTGGAAATAGAAAAGTGCAGCTCCAACGATGCTTCCCATGATGACCATAGGGTGCAGGCGGATGATGCGTCGCTTAAAGAATGTTCCTAATGTCATTTTATCCCATCGGTCGTCATAGGCATAGCCTATTACAAATCCTGAAAGCATAAAGAAAAAATCAACAGCAAGGTATCCATGATTGATAATTTGTATCAAGTGATTCCCTAGTGAGTGAGTTTCAAATAAATGAAAGATAATGACCATAATGGCAGCTACTCCTCGAAGCCCGTCAAGAATTTCGTAATGAGGCTTCGATGCAAGATAAGTGGTTTGCGTGTTCATAGTTATTTTTTACTGCGTTATAAAAGATTTTTATTCAACAGCGGACAAAGATAGACAACTTCTAGCAAATAATATAGACAATAAGTGGCTAAAATAGTCTTTTTATTCTGTCATCTGCTTAGACGAAAAAGAACAGTATGGCGTTGCGGATTATTGTTTTGTCGGATTGTGTCTGTTGATAGGTTCTTGGACTTTGGTATAAATTGTAAGTCGTTTTATGTAATTCTGTTTCTTATTTTTAAGCGTTGTTCCAGAGTTATCAGGGTATGGTTGTAAATAAAAAAAGATGTTAATCCTACTTTCTGATTTGAATAAAATTTGTATATTTGCACGCAATAAAATCTAAAGCATAAAGCCCTATGTCATTTATTGCAGATAAAGTTGTAATGGACGGATTGACTTACGATGATGTATTGTTAATCCCGGCCTATTCTGAGGTATTACCTAAAGCTGTCGAACTCACGACAAAGTTTTCACGTAACATTGAATTAAAAATTCCCTTTGTAACTGCTGCTATGGATACAGTTACCGAAGCACAAATGGCTATTGCCATTGCTCGTGAAGGAGGTATCGGTGTTATTCATAAGAATATGTCTATAGAAGAGCAGGCTCGTCAGGTAGCTATTGTGAAGCGTGCCGAAAATGGTATGATTTACGATCCTGTAACTATCAAGAGAGGCTCTACTGTAAAAGACGCTCTTGACTTGATGGCAGAATACAAAATCGGTGGTATTCCTGTTGTAGATGATGAAAACTATCTGGTAGGTATTGTTACAAACCGTGACCTTCGTTTTGAAAAAGATATGACAAAGCGTATCGATGAAGTAATGACGAAGGAAAACATTGTTACTACTGAGCCTGGAACGGATATGGAAACTGCTTCCAGAATTCTGCAAGAAAATAAAATTGAAAAGCTGCCTGTAGTTGGTAAAGACGGTAAGTTGGTTGGCTTGATTACTTATAAAGACATTACAAAGGCAAAGGACAAACCAATGGCTTGCAAAGACTCTAAAGGACGTTTACGTGTTGCAGCCGGTGTTGGTGTTACTGCTGATACTTTACAACGTATGGAAGCATTGGTAAATGCTGGTGCAGATGCCATTGTTATCGATACTGCACATGGACATTCGTTGTCTGTTATCGAAAAATTAAAAAAAGCAAAGAAAGCTTTCCCGAATATTGATATTGTTGTAGGAAACATTGCTACTGGCGAAGCAGCCAAGATGTTGGTTGAGGCTGGAGCAGATGCTGTGAAGGTTGGTATCGGTCCGGGTTCTATCTGTACTACACGTGTAGTAGCTGGGGTAGGAGTTCCGCAGTTGACTGCTGTATATGATGTTGCAAAAGCATTGGAAGGTACTGGAGTTCCTTTGATCGCTGATGGTGGCTTGCGTTATTCTGGTGATGTTGTTAAGGCATTGGCTGCCGGAGGTTACAGTGTAATGATTGGTTCACTCGTTGCAGGAACAGAAGAATCACCGGGTGATACAATTATTTTCAACGGACGTAAGTTTAAATCATACCGTGGTATGGGATCATTGGAAGCAATGGAAAATGGTTCAAAGGACCGTTATTTCCAGGCTGGAACTAATGACGTGAAGAAATTAGTGCCAGAAGGTATTGCTGCCCGTGTACCTTATAAAGGAACCTTGTATGAAGTTATATACCAGTTGGTAGGCGGATTGCGTGCAGGTATGGGATATTGTGGTGCTCATAATATTACAGAATTGCATAATGCTAAGTTTACCCGTATTACAAATGCTGGTGTACTGGAGAGCCATCCGCACGATGTTGCTATTACCAGTGAGGCTCCTAACTATAGCCGTCCTCAGTAAGGCTGGATGATTCTATCATTATAGAACATTTATCACCACAGACTTCATTTATTGTCAGGTTAACGTTTATTGTGTTTGCCGGCTGATGAAGT
>ERZ773170.1300-NODE-1300-length-19483-cov-7.265081_pt1 | contig 19483 bp, 18 predicted proteins | sample MGYA00581002_ERZ773170 | MGnify/ENA primary metagenome ERZ773170 (study PRJEB29015, sample SAMEA2737811) | human gut metagenome | biome: human gut; feature: human-associated habitat; material: faeces | place: China | collected 2012 ... | reverse complement strand
ATCTGCAAGCAGATTGCGTGCAAAGCCGTCAGGCGGGCTTTATGCAGTGTTTCCCTAATTTTCCTGAAATAAAGAAAGCCGCTGTGCATAACGCACGGCGGCTTTTTGTTGTGGAAGAATCATCTGTTTACGAAGTTTTCTTCTTGCTGACAGTACGTTTTTTGGCGGCGGGCTTTTTCACAGCCGGCTGCTTTTTCGGCTGGATTCGCAGCATGATGCCGGAGAACGGCGGCAGTTCCAGCGTGAACTGCATGCCGGTGCGGGTAACATCGCCTACAATTGCCTGCTTGCTCTCCTCGGTGCTGCCATGAAAACGTTTCCAGTCGGTGTGCAGCAGCGGTTTCAGGCTGCCGCAGTCCGGCAGGGTAAAGGTGAACGTCTGCGTGGCTTCGTCGGACATGTGCAACAGAATCAGAATGCGGCTGTCACCGGCACGGCGTTCCATGGCGTAGATGCCCTTGGCTTCCTGATGACAGTCCACCCAGCAGAAGCCGTCCCGTTCGTAGTCGTCCTGATACAGTGCCGGTTCGGTGAGATAGAGCCGGTTCAGTTCCAGCATGTAATGGTAGAATGCATCGTGAATGGGATATTTCAGAATGTCCCAGTCCTGCTGCTGCTCCTCGGTCCACTCCCGCAGCTGCCCCAGTTCGCTGCCCATGAACAGCAGCTTTTTGCCGGGGTGTGCATACATATATAAATAGAGCAGCCGGGCCTGCGGGAATTTCTGTTCGTATTCGCCGAACATCTTCTGCATGATCGTGGCTTTTCCGTGGACGTTTTCGTCATGGGAAAGGGGCAGCAGGTAGTATTCGTTGGGGAAGTACATCATGGAGAAGGTCAGCTTGTGGTAGGTGTCGCTGTCCCGCCGTACCCACGGATACTGCCGGAAGTAGTCCAGCGTGTCGTTCATCCAGCCCATGTCCCACTTATAATCAAAGCCCAGTCCGCCGTATTCTACCGGACAGGTCACGCCCTCATAGTTGGTGGAGTCTTCTGCGATCAGCATGCTGTCCGGGTGCAGCTGGTGCAGTCCCTGATTCATGCGTTTCAGGAACGTGATGCTGGCGGGATTGATGCCGCGGCTGGCATCGCCGCCCCAGTAGATCAGCCGGCTGACTGCGTCCATACGCAGCCCGTCAAAGTGGAAAACAGACAGCCAGTAGTTGGCACAGGACTGGAGAAAACTGCACACTTCGCCGCGGGCGTGGATAAAGTTACAGCTGCCCCATTCGCTGTAGTTGTCCTCTTTCTCCGGATACTCATATAATGTTGTACCGTCATAGTGGTTCAGGGCGTAGCCGTCCACTGCGAAATGCACTGGTACAAAGTCCAGAATCACACCGATTCCCGCCTGATGACAGGTGTCGACCAGCTGCATCAGCTGATGTGCTGTGCCATAGCGGGAAGTGGGGCTGAAAAAGCCGGTGTTCTGGTATCCCCAGGAGCAGTCCGCAGGGTGCTCGCTCAGGGGCATGAATTCGATATAGTTATAGCCTGCCTTTTTGACGTAGTCCACCAGCTTCGGGGCGATCTCCTCATAGGTGTACCAGCCGTTGGGGTTGTTCGGATTGGTTCGCCACGAACCCAGATGCACCTCGTAGATGTTGACCGGTTTCTTCCGGTGATTGCCACGCTGTGCCAGCCATTTCTTGTCGTGGAACGTGTAGCTGGACAGGTCGCGGATAATCGAAGCGTTGTTCGGACGCAGTTCCATGCCGAAGCCATAGGGGTCGCAGTGGTCGATGATGTCGCCGTCGGGATTCTGCGGGGTGATGCGGTACTTGTACATCTGTCCGGCGACGGCTTCCGGTACGGTGAGCTCGTACACGCCGCCGTCGTGGATCCGCTGCATGGGTATCGGCTCCCAGTCGCCGCCCTCCCAGATCAGGTCTACGGCTGCCGCATTGGGAGCAAGGGTGCGGAATACAATGCCCTGTTCTGTCACGTGTGCCCCGAAATACGTGTGGGCATCGAATGCGTTGCCCAGAAAAAACTGATGAATATCCATAAGGTTGGTTCACTCCTTCGATTGATATATCCATTGAAATTGCATAAGATTTGCCGTTCCGTTGTAATTTTTTTCTCAAAGTGCATCGAAATCTAGTATTATTATACTAAATCTACATACTGCATTGCAAGCACCAAATCTGCATATAGTGTTGCATTATAGACAAATGTACATATAGTGTTTGCCGGAACTGCACTTTTTGAGAAAAACCGAAAAAAATTTCGGAAAACCATTGCAATCGAACGGAAAATGCGGTATAATAAAAACAGGACAACACCGTGCAAAGCCGATACACGGACTTGTGCGGGGTTGCCGGAACAGATGACCGTTTCTGACAGAGGCGGCTGTAGTTAGGCTGTACGAATCTGTGGATACGGGGAACAACTGTTGCACCAATTTTTTTAGGAGGTACTTATTTATGTTAGTATCGGCAAAGGATATGATGGAGAAGGCTAGAGACGGCAAGTATGCAGTCGGTCAGTTCAACATCAACAATCTGGAATGGACAAAGGCAATCCTGAACACTGCACAGAAGCTGAATTCTCCGGTAATTCTGGGCGTTTCCGGCGGTGCCGGCAAGTACATGACCGGTTTCAAGGTTGTTGCAGATATGGTAAAGGCTATGGACGAATCTCTGGGTATCACCGTTCCGGTTGCTCTGCATCTGGATCACGGCACCTACGATCAGTGCTATGACTGCATCAAGGCTGGCTTTACTTCTATCATGTTCGACGGTTCTCACTTCCCGATCGAAGAAAATCTGGCAAAGACCAAGGAACTGGTTGCAGTTGCTCATAAGCTGGGTCTGTCTATCGAAGCAGAAGTCGGTGCAATCGGCGGCGAAGAAGACGGCGTAATCGGTAGAGGCGAGTGTGCAGATCCGCAGGAATGCAAGACTATCGCTGATCTGGGCGTAGACATTCTGGCTGCTGGTATCGGTAATATCCACGGCGTATATCCGGCAAACTGGGAAGGTCTGAGCTTCGAAACTCTGGAAGCTGTAAAGAAGGCTGTCGGCGACATGCCGCTGGTACTGCACGGCGGTACTGGTATTCCGGACGACCAGATCACAAAGGCAATCTCTCTGGGCGTTGCAAAGATCAACGTAAACACTGAGTGCCAGCTGGTATTCGCAGAAGCTACCAGAAAGTACATCGAAGAAGGCAAGGATCTGAAGGGCAAGGGCTTTGACCCGAGAAAGCTGCTCCTGCCGGGCTACGAAGCAATCATGGCAAAGGTAGAAGAAAAGATGAACCTGTTTGGTTCTGTCAACAAGGCGTAAGAAGCCTGACACACTGCACGAATCTGCAGAGAAAGGAATGTGTTTCTGATGAAAAAGACATTACAGGTAATCCTCGCTGTACTGGAAATCGTCACATATACTCTGGGAATTGTCGTTTGGACAAAGAACCTGATCAATTTGACACATTCTGATGAGAACGAAAGCACAGCTGATGAGGCGTAATGCTTCGAAGAAACCGGTTTGCACCCACCGTGGTGTGAACCGGTTTTTTGTGTGCGTATCGGCTTCGGGCAGAAAAAAGACGGATATGATGCGAAAAACGTAAATTTTTTTGGAAAAAAACGTACTTTTTTCTTCAAAAGCCTTGATTTTTTCGTCCGGCAGTGTTATAATAAGTGTAATCATGCAGCAAAAGACCGGAACCCCACCGGTCTTTCGTTTATGTAGGCACTTTTTTCGGAGAAACACACTGCCGGAAAAAGTGCCCAATACGCGGAAAAAAGGAGCAGATGCCATGAAAATGAAGAAGTTCGGCGGAACGGAAAAGGTTGTCTATGACCTCGTAAAGCCGATTGCCGATGAACAGGGATATTCCATCTGGGACGTGAGCTTTGAAAAAGAGGGTGCCTACTGGTACCTGCGGGTTTTCATCGACCACCCCGACGGGATCGACATTGAGGACTGCGAGAAGATGACACGGCCGGTAAATGCGGCAGTGGACGCCGCAGACCCGATCTCGCAGGCATATGTGCTGGAAGTCGGCTCTGCCGGTCTGGAACGGGAACTGAACCAGCCGCAGCACTTTGCAGAAACGCTGGGCATGGAGGTTCGTGCCCGTGCCATTCGCCCGATCAACGGGGAAAAGGAATGGATCGGCATTCTGACCGCGTATGATACAGAACAGATTACCATACAGCCGGAAGAACAGGAAGCACCGGTGACACTGCCGTTGGCAGACCTATCCTATGTGCGGCGGTATGTAACAGTAGAATTTTAACCAACGGAGGCATAACGAAGAAAATGGATAACAGTTTTTTTGACGCACTCTCCCTGCTGGGAAGTGAAAACAACGTAGATATTGCACAGCTGGTGGAAAAAGTAAAGTCTGCCATGCTGAAAGCAGCCAGAAAGGCATATCCGGAGTGTGAGGACAACATCACCGTCGAAATCGATCCGGCAACCAAGAAATTTGAAATGTATGTGCGGCAGACTGTCGTAGACGATGAGCCGATCGATGCCAACGAAGTCAATATCGACGTGGCACGTACCGTAGATCCCAACGCCTATGTAGGCGGCACCATTGACAGACGGCTGGACATCGCCAAGTTCGGCAGAGCCGCTGCACAGTCCGCAAAGCAGTCTATTAAGGGTGACCTGCGGGAGATCAATCGGGAACGGATTCTGGGCGAGTTCGAGTCGCTGGAAAACGACTGCATCACCTGTGAAGTTTCTCGGGTGGAAACCAACGGCACTGCAACACTGCTGTACCATAAGACAGAGCTGTATCTGTTCCCCAATGAGCAGATTCCGGGCGAAACACTGCGGGAAGGACAGCGTGTCAAGGTCTACATCACCACGATCGCCAACAAGCAGAAGAAGCCGATCATCAAGATCTCCCGTGTCCGCAAGGAACTGGTCAAGCGTCTGTTTGAACTGGAGATTCCGGAAATTTATGACGGCACTGTGGAGATCAAGTCCATCTCCCGTGAAGCCGGCTCCCGCACCAAGGTGGCTGTCTGGTCCAAGGACGAAAACGTGGATGCTATCGGTGCCTGCATCGGTCCGAAGCGTTCCCGTATTTCTGCAATTGTGGCTGAACTGAACGGCGAAAAGATCGACATCATTCCCTACAGCGAAAAGCCGGAGGAATTCATTGCCAAGGCACTGGCACCGGCAACGGTTCTGGATGTGCAGATCCTGAGCGAAGAAGAACGCACCTGCACCGTAAAGGTACCGAACAACCAGCTTTCACTGGCAATCGGCAACAAGGGACAGAATGCCAAGCTGGCTGCCAAGCTGACTGGCTATAAGATCGACATCAAGCCGGAATTCGATGTGCTGACTAAGCACGAGCACGATGCAGCACCGGCAGAACAGCCGGAAGCACCGCAGGCAGAACAGCCGGCAGAAGCCGCAGCAGAGGCTCCGGCGGAAACAGCAGAAACAGAAGCAAATGCACCGGAGGCGAACAGCGTTGAAGAGTAAAAAAGTTCCTATGCGGCTTTGTGTGGGCTGCGGCACCATGCAGCCGAAAAAAGACCTGATTCGGGTGCTGAAAAATGCAGAAGGGGAAATCAAGCTGGATTTCACAGGAAAACAATCCGGACGCGGTGCATATTTATGTAAGAATATGGACTGCTTCGCAGCAGCCAAGAAGGGGCACCGCATTGAGCGTTCTTTCGGCTGCCGTGTTTCGGAAGAAGTCTATGAGGAGATGGAACATGCATTACAGACAGAACTGGCAAGGGATTCTGAGCATCTGTCGTAAAGCCGGAAAGCTGGCAATGGGACTGGAGCCCACCAAAGATGCCATGTACCGCGGGACAGTGTCCGGCGTGCTGGTGGCATCAGACGCATCTGCCAAGACGCGGAAAGAAGCGGCGTTTTACTGCGGGCAGGCACAGGTGCCCTGTCTGGAACTGGCATTTACCAAAGCGGACTTTGCCCAGATGATCGGCAGAGGCAGCGGTGTGCTGGCGATCTGTGACGACGGCTTTTTCCGGAAAATGCAGCTGCTGGCGGAACAGGAAAAACAGGAACCACGCGGAGAAGCGTAACAGACTTTCATCATCACATGCGGTGCCGCAGACAGCTGCGGTCCGCCTGTGCTGTGGAGATACATTCGCAGGAGTGGAGTGCCGCGGCGGAGGGACAGCCTACGCCGGACATTCCTTGGAGAAAAGGAGGATTTTCGCCTATGACGAAGAAAGTAAAATTGAGCGACGTTGCACGGGATCTGCAGATCCCGACACAGGAACTGATCGGATTTTATCAGGAACGCGACGAAAAGGGAAATACGAAAAAGGGTGTGACCGGTCTGACACCGGAGGAGATCAATCTGGCACTGGAGTATTATTCCCAGAAAACACAGGTAGACAGTCTGGACGCTTACTTTGCTTCCAAGGATAAGCCAAAGCCGAAGCAGGAAAAGAAGTCCGGCGACAAGAAGCCGGCGGATAAGAAACCGGCAGACAAGAAAAACAGCGACAAGAAGCCGGCAGAGAAAAAGGCAGCAGACAAAAAGCCTGCTGACAAGAAGCCGCAGCCGGAAAAGAAAGCGGAAGAAAAGAAGCCCGCAGCTCCGCAGGCTCAGAAGCACGAAAAGCCCAAGAAGCAGCAGGCAAAGGCACAGAAGCACGGCGAGCGTCTGCACGTTGAAGTGGAAATGGCATCTGCGGACAGCATTACCACCGAAAAACGCCGCACGGTAGACACCAGAGGCTCTTATGTCGATCTGGATAAGTACAACCAGCGGTATGAGCAGATCGCTCCGGCAAGCAAGTATACCAACGACAGATATTCCACCAAGAAGCAGAAAATCAACCAGAAGTCTGCACAGCGGAATAAGCAGCGGTATTCCAGCAAGCGGGAAACCGAACAGGATAAGCTGCGTCGTCTGGAACTGGAACGTGCCAGAAAGCAGCAGCTGCGTGTCCGTATTCCGGACGTAATCACTGTCGGCGAACTGGCAACCCGTCTGAAAGTCACCGCTACCGAAGTCATCAAGAAGCTGATGATGCTGGGCGTTATGGCGACCATTAACGAGGAGATCGATTTTGATACCGCATCTCTGGTGGCAGAGGAACTGGGTGCAAAGGTAGAGCACGAAGTGATCGTGACCATTGAAGACCGTCTGATCGACGAGGACGACGATGCCGAGGATACCGAAGAACGCTGCCCGGTTGTCTGCGTTATGGGTCACGTTGACCACGGTAAGACTTCCATTCTGGACAGAATCCGTAACGCTCACGTTACCGCAGGTGAAGCCGGCGGCATTACCCAGCATATCGGTGCATATCAGGTACGCTATGAGGGCAAGGACATCACATTCCTGGATACACCGGGTCACGAAGCATTCACAGCAATGCGTGCCCGCGGTGCTAATATCACAGATATTGCAATTCTGGTTGTGGCTGCCGATGACGGTATCATGCCGCAGACAGTCGAATCTATCAATCACGCCAAGGCTGCCGGAATCACCGTTATTGTTGCTATCAACAAGATGGATAAGGAAGGTGCGAATCCGGACCGCATCAAGGAAGAACTGACCAAGTACGGCATGGTCTGCGAAGAATGGGGCGGCGACGTGATCTGCGTACCGGTTTCTGCAAAGACCGGCGAGGGCATCGACGATCTGCTGGAAAACATTCTGCTGGTCGCAGAAACCAGCGAACTGAAGGCAAATCCGGATCGCCGTGCAAAGGGTACTGTCGTAGAAGCCCGTCTGGACAAGGGACGCGGACCGATCGCTACCCTGCTGGTACAGAACGGTACCCTGCACGTCGGCGATGTCATTATCGCAGGTACCGCAGTCGGCCGTGTGCGTGTCATGACCAACGATAAGGGGCAGGCAGTGGAATCTGCTGGTCCGTCTGTACCGGTAGAGATCACCGGTCTGGCAGAAGTGCCGGAAGCAGGCGATACGTTCAACGCAGTAGAAGATGAGCGTCTGGCAAGAGAACTGGTAGAACAGCGGAAGCACGAGGCAAAGCAGGCGAAGTTCAACGAGTACCAGAAGGTCACTCTGGATAACCTGTTCAGCCAGATCGAACAGGGCGAAATGAAGGAACTGTCCCTGATCGTCAAGGCAGACGTACAGGGTTCTGTAGAAGCTGTCACCCAGTCGCTGGAAAAGCTGTCCAACGACGAAGTTCGCGTTCGCGTGATTCACGGCGGTGTCGGCGGTATCAAGGAAAGCGACGTTATGCTGGCAAGTGCATCGAATGCGATCATCATCGGATTCAACGTTCGTCCGGATCAGACTGCGGAAGAAATTGCAGCACGGGATAAGGTGGATATTCGCACCTACCGTGTCATTTACGATGCGATCGAAGAAATCGAAACTGCGATGAAGGGCATGCTGGCTCCGAAGTTCCGCGAAGTGGTAATGGGACGTATCGAAGTGCGTCAGGTATACAAGATCTCCAATGTTGGTGCCGTTGCCGGTGCATATGTGCTCAACGGCAAGGTGACCAGACAGTGCGAGATTCGCGTGGTACGTGACGGCATTGTCATTGCGGAAGATAAGATGTCCAGCCTGAAGCGGTTCAAGGACGATGTCAAGGAAGTCGGCGAAAGCTATGAGTGCGGTATCACACTGGAAAAATTCCGCGACTTCAAGGAAGGCGACATCTTCGAAGCATTTATCATGGAAGAATACAGAGATTGACAGAAGGGCAACGCCGCATAAAATTGGTGCGGCATTGCTGTGACATCATGTTGCTGAAAAGAAATGCAACGATAGAAAGGAGCCGTACAGCATGGCAAATTTCAAGGCAAATCGTACCGAGGAAGACATCCTGCGGGAAATGACAGCAATTTTGCGGGAACTGAAGGACCCCCGTATCGATCCGATGCTGACGGTCGTCCGTGCAGAACTCTCCCGCGACCTGTCGGACTGCAAGATCTTCGTTTCCAGCCTGTCCGGCAAGGAAACCGCCAAGGAATCCTGCAAAGGTCTGGACAGTGCCTCCGGCTTTATCCGGCGGGAACTGCTTCGCCGGCTGAAGATCCGTCGGAGTCCGGCACTGCATTTTGTGGCAGACGATTCGATCGCACATAGTGCAGAGATCGACCGCATGCTGCATCATATCCAGCCGCCGGTGGAAGAACCGGAGGAAAGCGGCACGGGAGAGGAGTGAACGGCGTGCAGGAGCTGACATTGGCAAAAACAGCCGCATGGCTACAGCAATGTGAAGATGCTTATATTCTGATCCACCGCAGCCCTGACGGGGACTGCATCGGTGCCGGCTATGCACTGGCAGAAATTTTACAGCAGCTGGGAAAGCGTGCGGCAGTGCTCTGCAACGATGAGATCCCGCCGCGGTATCAGTTCATGCTGCCGGAACAGCCCGCAGCAGCGGACTTTCCGCCGAAGTGCATTATTGCGGTAGATGTGGCAGATGCCAAGCTGCTGGGCAGCAGAATACAGGAACAGTATGGCAGCCGTGTAGATCTCTGCATTGACCACCACGTATCTAACGTGCCCTACGCCAAGGCAAGACTGCTGGACGGTACGGCTTCGGCGGTGTGTGAAATCCTCTACCGCCTGTGCCGCGTGCTGCCGGTTCAGATAACGGACAGCATTGCAGTGTGCCTGTATACCGGCATGGCAACGGATACCGGCTGTTTTCAGTATGATAACGCCGGTCCGGAAACCCACCGTGCGGTGGCGGCATTGATGGAAATATGCCCCGATGTGCGGTATGCGTGGATCAACCGGAAAATGTTTGCAGTCAAGAGCTTTGGCAGATTGCAGCTGGATAAACTGCTGATCGATCATCTGGAATGTTATCTGGACGGCAAGTGTGTCCTGATCTGTGTGTCACAGGAATTCCTGAAAAAATTCCACGTGGACGAAGCAGAACTGGAAGGCATTGCCGGATTCCCGCTACAGGTAGAGGGTGCAGAGATCGGCATCACCATGAAAGAAAAAGAAGCCGGAAAATTCCGGATCTCCATGCGTTCGGCAGATCAGGTCAATGTATCTGCGATCTGTCAGCGGCTGGGCGGCGGCGGCCATGTAAAGGCTGCCGGCTGTCAGGTAGAGGGTACCGCAGATGAGGTACGCCGCATTTTGCTGGACGCAGTAAAGGAAGAATGGGGGAAGGCATGAGTCAGGAAACAATGCAGGGGGTTCTCTGCATGCAAAAACCCGCGGAGTTCACATCGTTTGATGTCATCGGCAAGCTGCGTGGCATTCTGCATATGCGGCGGCTGGGACATACCGGAACGCTGGATCCTATGGCAACCGGTGTGCTGCCGGTGCTGGTGGGAAAGGCAGCCCGTGCCTGTGACATTCTGCCCGATCAATCGAAAATGTATCGTGCTACGGTACAGTTCGGCTGGGAAACCGACACCGAAGATGTCTGGGGCACCCGCACGGCTGTCTATCCGGAAATGCACGTGACAAAAGAGGCACTGGACGCAGTGCTCCCGCAGTTTGTGGGAGCAATCCAGCAGGTGCCGCCTATGTATTCCGCGGTTTCTGTGGAGGGAACACGTCTGTACGAACTGGCAAGACGGGGCGTTGTGATCGAACGTCCGGCACGGACAGTACAGGTGGATTCCATTGTGCTGGAAGCATGGGACGAAGACAAGCAGACCGCGGAACTGTCTGTTGCCTGCGGCAAGGGTACCTATATCCGCACACTGCTCTGCGATATTGGAAAAGCACTGGGCGGCGGTGCCGTGATGACGGCACTGTGCCGGACAAAGGCAAGCGGTTTTACGCTGGAACAGTGCTATACATTTGAGCAGGTGACGGAGTTTTGCCGGCGGGGAACGCTGGCGGAACATCTCATTCCCACAGACCGTCTGTTTACGACACTGCCGGAGCTGCACCTGGCAGAACAGCAGTCCACCCTGTACGGTAACGGTGTCAAGCTGGCACTGAGCCGTGTGGAGGGCGTTCTGCCGGAGCAGGATTTGTACCGCGTTTACGGTGCAGACGGCAGCTTCTTCGGAACTGCACAGGCAGACCGGAATGCGGACGAACTGCGTGTGGGAAAGAATCTGAAATAGAAAGGCGGAAACGTGCTTGAAAGGATTCCAACGCATCACTGCACCGCTGGCACAGAAAAGTGCTGTGGCACTGGGCTTTTTTGACGGTGTGCATCTGGGGCACCGTGCCGTGCTGGGGGCAGCTGCCCGCTGTGCGGCGGAGCAGGATCTGCTGGCGTGTGCATTTACCTTTGCGGCAGATTCCGTTCCGGTAAAACAGGGCGTGCCGCTGTCTTATCTCTATACAGATACCCAGAAAGCGGAATTGATGCAGGACTGCGGGATCCACGGGGTATACTGTCCGGCATTTTCGGAACTGTGCGGACTGGACGGCGAGGCATTCTGCCGGCAGGTACTGGTGGAACTGCTCCATGCACAGGAGGTATTCTGCGGCGGAGATTTCCGCTTTGGTGCAAAAGCAGCGTGGAATATCGACAGCCTGCGGGAATTCGGCAGCCAGTTCGGGTTCGGCGTGCATCAGGTCGCACCGGTGCTCTGCGGCGGAGAGAAAATTTCCTCCACCGCGATCCGGCAGGCGATCCGTGCCGGAAAGCCGGAACAGGCAGCGAACCTGCTGGGCGTGCCCTATCACGTCAGCGGCAGAGTTGTCCACGGGGCAGCACTGGGGCGAACCAAGGCAGTCCCGACGATCAACATTCCCTTTGCAGCAGGACAGCTGGTGCCGCGGTATGGCGTGTATGTTTCACGGACGCACACCCCGCAGGGCAGCTTCGATTCCATTACGGATATTGGAGTCAAGCCCACTGTCAGCGAAGCACAGCTGCCGGCGGCAGAAACGTTTCTGCTGCACTTTTCCGGCGACCTGTACGAACAGCCCTGTCGGGTGGAATTGCTGCATTTCCTGCGGGACGAGCAGAAATTCCCCGATGTGGACAGCCTGTACCGGCAGATCGCACAGGATCAAAAACAGTGTCAGGAATGGCTGAAACAACATGATCTGTGAGAACACAGAGATTATCATATGAAAGGAAGTACTAGCAATGTACAAAAGAGTGAGAACCAGATTTGCACCCAGCCCGACGGGCTATATGCACATCGGCAACCTGCGTACCGCATTGTTTGCCTATCTGATCGCCAAGAAACAGGACGGCGATTTTATTCTGCGGATCGAGGACACCGATCAGGAACGTTATGTAGAAGGTGCCGTTGATGTGATCTATGACACCCTGCGGGTTGCCGGTCTGAACTGGGACGAAGGTCCGGACATCGGCGGTCCGGTGGGACCGTATGTACAGTCGGAGCGTATGGGCATGTTCAAGTCCTACGCGGAAAAACTGGTGAAAACCGGTCACGCATATTACTGCTTCTGTGACAAGGAGCGTCTGGAAGAAGTGCGGAAAATTCAGGAAGCTTCTCACATTGCTCCCATGTATGACCGCCACTGCCGGAATCTCTCTCCGGAAGAAATTCAGGAAAAGCTGGACGCAGGTGTTCCCTACGTCATTCGCCAGAAGATGCCGCTGGAGGGAACTACCACATTCCACGACGACATCTACGGAGATGTGACAGTGGAGAACAGCACACTGGACGACCAGATCCTGATCAAGACCGACGGCATGCCGACCTACAACTTTGCCAACGTTGTGGACGACCACCTCATGGGCATCACCCATGTTGTACGCGGCAACGAGTACCTTTCCTCTGCTCCGAAGTATAATCTGCTGTATCAGGCATTCGGCTGGGACGTACCGGAATATGTACACTGTGCACCGGTCATGAAAGACAAGACACACAAGCTGTCCAAGAGAAACGGCGATGCTTCTTTCCAAGACCTGATGAAAAAGGGATATCTGCCGGAAGCAGTTATCAATTTCATCGCACTGCTGGGCTGGGCACCCTCCGGCGAATATAATGAGCAGGAAATTTTCACGCTGGACGAACTGAAAAAAGCATTCGAGATCAGCGGCATCAGCAAGGCTCCGGCAATTTTCGACGACCAGAAACTCCGTGCCATTAACGGTGCTTATGTACACAAAATGGATCCGGCAGATTTCGAAAAGGCAGCAGAGCCGTATATCCGCCAGACAGTAAAGCGGACAGACATTGACCTGTCCCTGCTGTGCAGTGTGCTCCAGAACCGCACCGAAGTATTCTCCGATATTCCGGAGCAGGTGGACTTTATTGATGCCATGCCGGAATACGATCTGGAAATGTACCGCCACAAAAAGATGAAGACCACACCGGAAACCGCACTGGAAGCCCTGAAGGAAGCCCTGCCGGTTTTGGAGAGTGTCGAACAGTGGGATACTGAGCACATTCATGAAGCACTGTTTGCAAAGATCGCAGATCTGGGCGTGAAAAACGGCTGGATGCTGTGGCCGCTGCGGACAGCTGTTTCCGGAAAGCAGTTTACACCGGGCGGCGGCGTAGAACTGTGTGCAATTCTGGGCAAGGAAGATACACTGGCACGTGTTCGAAAGGCGATTGACGCACTTTCTGCATAAGGCTTTGCAATCAGGCAATTGGAACCTTTCGTAAGATTATCACTTCTCTATCACAATAGAATGATAAACTATACCTAGTTTTTGTGTGCAGGGCAGGAGCGTTCTGTCCGGCACGCAGCAGAAGGAGGCAATCACAAGGATGATTGAAGTCAAACATCTGACGAAACAATACGGCGACAAGCTGGCAGTCAACGACATCAGCTTTACCGTAGAGGACGGCGAGATTCTGGGACTTCTGGGACCGAACGGTGCCGGAAAGTCTACGACCATGAATATGCTGACCGGCTACATCAGTTCCACCTCCGGACAGGCACTGATCAACGGCATTGACATTCTGGAAGACCCGATCAAAGCCAAGGCACAGATCGGCTATCTGCCGGAACTGCCGCCGCTGTATCTGGATATGACCGTCATGGGCTATCTGAACTTTGTCTATGACCTGAAAAAGTGCAAGCTGCCCCGCCGTTCCCATTTGAAAGACGTGTGCAACCTGTGCCGCATCAGCGACGTTTCCGGTCGTGTCATCAAGCACCTGTCCAAGGGCTACCGCCAGCGTGTCGGTCTGGCACAGGCACTGATCAACAACCCACCGATCCTGATTCTGGACGAGCCCACTGTTGGTCTGGACCCGAAACAGATCATTGAGATCCGCACACTGGTCAAGAAGCTGGGCAAAAAGCACACCGTCATTCTTTCCTCCCACATTCTGTCGGAGGTACAGGAAGTCTGCGACCGTGTGGTAATTATCAACCACGGACAGATTGCCGCAAACGACACCATTGACAACCTGTCGAAGGCGGTTTCCGGTGTCAACCGTCTGGTGGTTCGCATCAGCGGTCCGAAGAATGAAGTGCTGCAGGCGATTCGTGCTATAGACGACGTGACGAAAGTCCGTGCAGATATGGAACGGGAGCCGAAGATCTTCGAATTCGAGATCGAGGCAAAACCCAATGCCGACATTCGTCCGGCTCTGAACCAGATGGTCAAGGAACACGGCTGGGACATTTACAAAATGGATCTGGGCGTGATGACGCTGGAAGATGCATTCCTGAAGATCACCATGGGCGAGGGTGTCAAGCTTTCTTCGGAAAAGAGCAGTGCTCCCGCCGCAGAAAAGTCCGCAGCTCCGGCAGCTGAAACTATGGCTCCGGAAGAACCCGCAGCAGCACCGGCAGAAGCCGAAAAGGCAGAAACGCCGGCAGAAGATGCTGCACAGAAACAAGAAGGAGGCGAAGCGTAATGGGTGCGATCTATCGCCGTGAAGTCGGAGCGTTTTTCACCTCCAGCATTGCCTATGTTTTTCTGGCAGTGTTCTATCTGGCAGCAGGCTATTTCTTCTTCGGCTCGTCGCTGGCAATGGCAACGACCGATATGTCCAACTTGTTCAGCAGCCTGTTTTTCGTCATCACCATTCTGATTCCGGTACTGACCATGCGTTTGTTCAGTGAGGAAAAGAAGCAAAAGACCGAACAGGGACTTCTGACGGCACCGGTTTCCATCGGCGGCATCGTCATGGGAAAATATCTGGCAGCCCTCACGCTGTATACTATTGGTCTGGCGATCATTTTTGTCTATGCTCTGATCCTGAGCTTTTTCGGGGCAGTGGCATGGGGCATCGTGATCTCCAACATTCTGGCACTGTTCCTGCTGGGAGCAGCCTTTATTGCCGTGACATTGTTCATCTCGTCCCTGACCGAAAATCAGGTAGTTGCCGCTGTGCTGGGCATGATCGTTCTGCTGGCACTGGCTCTGATCGACGTGGTGGCACGGTATGCAGAAAATGTACCGGTTGTTCCCACCGTTCTGAATGCTCTGTCGTTCTACACCAGATACTATGATTTCACTGCCGGTCTGTTTGATCCGGCTGGCGTGCTGTTTTATGTAAGTACGGCAGTGATCTTCAACTTCTTTACGGTACGCGTGTTCGAAAAACGGCGTTGGAGTTGAGAGGAGGACATCACCAATGGAAAAACAGAAACATACAGAAACAGCAGAGGCTTCTCTGGAAAAACAGCAGAAAAAACTGAAGAACCGGAAAAAGCTGAAATACGGCGGTCTGGCAACTGCGATCACCGTGATCTTTGTGGCAGTTGTGGTACTGGTCAACGTCGTGGTCACCCAGATCGGCAAGCGGTATCCGGATTTTAAGCTGGATCTGACCACCGCAAACCTCTATGCGATCAGCGATGAAACACTGGACTATATCCGCAATATGGACAAAGACGTGGACATTGCCATTTCTTCCGATGAAGCTACTTTCACTTCGGACAAGAACAATAAGATGATCGCGGAAACCCTGTCCAAGTATCAGGGCTATTCTGACCGCATCAGTGTGACCTATTTCGACACCACCAAGGATCCGGACGTATTGTCCAAGTATCAGGAACTGTACGGCGGTTCGATCCAGTCCAATGAGATCATCATCACCAGCGGCAGCCGCATCAAGGTGTACAACACTACCACTGATATGTTTGAAGTGGATCAGCAGAAGTACCAGTACTATCAGTACGGCATGGCAAGCTTTGCAGACTGCATCACCGCGTTCAAGGGCGAACAGACCCTGACTTCCGGTATCATGAACGTTACCGATTCCAATCCCAAGACCGTGGGCATCATTGCCACCACTAACGGCAGCCCGATCTTTGCACAGACCAACACTTCTTCTGACCCGAACACCTATGCGTTCTATGCAATGGAAAACCTGCTGGACGAAAACGGTTATGATGTGAGCCGTCTGGACATGATCAACGACACACTGGATACAGAAAAGTATGACATTCTGGTGCTGCCGGCTCCTAAGACAGACCTGACCACCGACGCTGTACAGAAGCTGCAAAACTTCATGTACAACGACGGCAAGCTGGGCAAGCAGCTGGTCTACATCGCAGACTACACCCAGTCCTCCACGCCGAATCTGGACGCATTCCTGAAAGAGTGGAACGTACAGGTGGATTACAGTTCTGTCATCGACGAAAACAACAGCACCAATCAGGAAGTCAACATTCTCCTGTCCCAGAGCAACAACAGAAGCTTCGTGGCTCCGGTCGTGACAGTGACAGATGAAGAAGACTATACCGGTAATCTGGCAAATGCCAGCCTGCCGATCGTGGCTCCTATGGCACGTCCGATCCAGACACTGACCGCCAACAACGGCAGAACGGTAACGGCACTGCTGACCTCGTCGGATACCTCTTACTGCTACCCGCTGTCGCCGAAGGACTACAGTACAGACAGCACTGCTGCTGTGGCTGACGGTTCTGCGGACAGTCAGGAAGCTACAGAGGCAGCCACCGAAGCAGCTGCTACCACCACTTCTTTCGATAAGGATTCCGCACCCAAGGGACAGAATACCGTTATGGCACTTTGCCGTGACCAGCAGTCCACCGGTGACGCTTTCATTGAAAGTGATGTGATCGTGCTGGGCTCCATGTCGATGCTGGACGTAAATCTGGTACAGAATTCGGCATACAACAATGCGGAATACTTTGTAGGTCTGCTGAACTCTGTCTGCGGCAAGGAAGACAGCATCGTAGTTGCTTCCAAGGACCTGACACAGACTTCGATCTCCGCATCTGCAACACAGCTGAAAGCGATCCGTCTGGTCGTGGTATTCCTCATTCCGCTGGCAGTTGTTGTGGCTGGCGTGATCGTTGCAGTCCGCAGACGGTACCGTTAAGGGAGGCACATCATGCGTAAAAAAGCACTGGGAATCATCGGCGGCGTGGTGCTGGTGGCAGCACTGGGCACTGCATCGTTTTTCCTGCTGCGGAATACACCGGAGGAGGATTCTTCTTCCGTGTCTTCTTCTGACAGCAGCGAGGAAAGCATTTCGCTGACCTCGGAGGACCCGAACGATGTGACTTCTATCGACATCACCAATGGCAGCGGTTCCTTTGCAGTGGTTCGCACGGCAGAGGGCACCGGCACGGGAGATGACCATGCGGCATATGCCGTGTCCGGCTTGGAAGATCTGCCTATGGATACCTCCACCCTGTGGACGTTGTCCAACAATACCGCTTCTATGGAAGCCAACGGAGTGGTAGAAGAAAACTGCTCCGATCTGGAAAAATTCGGGCTGGACGATGCCGAGGCAATCGCAGTCACACTGCATTTCGCCGACGGCAGCGACTACAGTTTCCGCGTGGGCAATGCTGCCGCAGATGCTTCCAATACCTACTTTGCACCGGCGGACAAGGACACCGTCTACACGGTGAAAACATCGCTGGTGGCAAACTTCAGCAAGTCCGCAACGGATTTCCTGTCCACTACGATGCTGGAAGCACCGGCGGATACCAATGATTATCCCATTGTCAACAAGCTGACTGTGGAACGCAAGGATATGGACTATACGCTGGAGCTGGACTATGACGAAGATGCCGCAGACAACACCAATATGGGCGGCACTGTGGCAAGCCATGAAATGGTATCGCCGGTGCCGGCATATCTGAGCGTAGACCGTTCGACACCGGTGGTGACCGGCATGTTCGGACTAAAAGCGGAAAAGGTTGCAGTTCCGCACCCCTCGGCAGAGGACATCGCCAATGCCGGACTGGACGACCCGTTCGGGACGGCAACCATGGCGTGTGCAGACGGCAACACATATGTACTGACATTCGGCGAACGCTTTACCGAAAAAGATGAGGAGAACGGTACGGAAACGGCATGCTATTATGCGATGCTGAACGGTGTGGACGCGATCTATCAGGTGACCGGGGAAAACTTGGTCTGGGCGACAACAACGCCTACGGATATTGCTTCCAAGCTGGTGCTGGGCACCTATGTCTGGGACGTAGGCTCACTGGATGTCAGCGTCGGCGAGCAGAAGTTCCAGTTTCAGGTGACCGGCAGCGATAAGGACACCGCAGTCGTTACCCTGAACGGAGAGAGCACCGACAAGGAACGCTACCGCCAGTTCTACTCGTTCCTGCTGAACACCACGGCGGAAACCGTCAAGCTGGACGGCGAGCCGGCAGGGGAGATGCTGGGAGAAATCCACGTCAAGACACAGGACGGCAAATTCGAACGGGATCTACAGTTCTACGCCATTGACGAGTTCACCTGTCTGATCACCGCAGACGGCAAGTCGGCGTACACCTGCCGTAAAACTTATCTGGACACACTGCTGAACAACATGAACATCTACGACGACACAAGTCAGGACTTTACGACGAACTGGAGCTAAGTCAGGGGGCTGACCGTTCCGGAGAAAGGAAGGAACAGCAATGAATCAGGAATTTTTTATGTATCGGGGGTATCCTCTGGTACGCAAGGGAAACGAAATCTATTATGGGTATATGTCAGAGCCATTCGTGGTAATGATGCAGATCGTGCATCAGCAGGAAGTGAACGGGCTGAAGGTTGCAGATAAGATTCGCGTCTATCAGATCGCAACCAAGGAGCCGGATCCTGTGAAGGCGATCACCAAGACTTCCGACCGACCGAATTTGTATGAAGCCGTAGATCTGGCAAACGTCTGGCTGAAGCGTGCTGAAAAGGACGCAGCAGCAAAGTAAAGGCAAAATAAATCCGATTTGCTCTCAAAAGAGCATCTCTGCACGGGAGTGATCCTGTGGGAGATGCTCTTTTTGTTTGCTGCTTTTTTCAAAAATAGGCTCCCCTGAAAGGGCACCCGCAGGGCGTGCCTTGTGCTGAGCTGTCACCGTAGGTGACTGAGGGGTACTTCTGTGAAACCTGATACATCAAGTAAAAGATTCCACAAAGAACCCCTCCACCGCCTATCGGCGGTTCCCCTCCCTTTTCAAGGGAGGCTTTTTACATTCAGGCTCCCTTGAAAAGGGAGCTGGCAGCCGTAGGCTGACTGAGGGATTTTTGCGTAAATCTTTTACACCAAGCAAAAGATTCCACAAAGAACCCCTCCACCGTCTAACGACGGTCCCCCTCCCCTAAAGGGGAGGCTATTTTTATTCAGGCTCCCTTTTGTGTATATGGCTCCCCTTTAGGGGAGCTGTCACCGCAGGTGACTGAGGGGTACTTCCGTGTAACCTGACACATTATGCAAAAGATTCCACAGAAGAACCCCTCCAC
>ERZ773170.1287-NODE-1287-length-19691-cov-20.599817_pt1 | contig 19691 bp, 22 predicted proteins | sample MGYA00581002_ERZ773170 | MGnify/ENA primary metagenome ERZ773170 (study PRJEB29015, sample SAMEA2737811) | human gut metagenome | biome: human gut; feature: human-associated habitat; material: faeces | place: China | collected 2012 ... | reverse complement strand
GGCGGCGGCCGTCACCGGGCAGCCGAAACAGGCTCTGACGTTCGATCAGGCGCTCGAAATGACGATGACCCGCAATCCCGAGCTCGAAGCCATCTCTTACGAGAAGGAAACCGCCGAAAAGGAACGCAAGGCCGCCTACGGGTTACGATTGCCCAAAGCATCCGTAACGGGCGCCTATATCTATATGGGCGATGACATGGCAATCGACATGAACGATCTGAAAGCTCCGGTCGGCGGCGTCTTGGAAGGGCTCGGCAACCTGCCGAACATTCCGCCGGCCATCCTGCAGCAGGCATCCTCTCTGCTGGCCAAGGATTGGTCGATGAAACTGCAGGACCGCAGTTTCGCCAACGTGGGCGCCAACATCACGTTGCCGCTTTATACGGGAGGAAAAATCAACGCGGCCAACAACGCGGCCAAGATCAAGATCGAGGAGGTAGCGGAGAAAGGAAACCAGACGCGCGGATCGCTCGTGTCGGAACTGACCGAACGCTATTACGGACTGGTTCTGGCCCTTCAGGTAGTCGAGGTGCGCCGTCAGGTACTCGAGGGAATGCAGCATCACCTGTCGGACGCCAAAGCGCTCGAAGCCAACGGTATCATCGCCAAGGGCGAGCGTCTCTACGCCGAAGTCCATACGGCCGAAGCCGAGCGCGAGCTGCTCAAGGCCCAGAAAACGGTCGAAACGCTTTACAGCGCATTGTCCAACACGCTGGGCGGCGACGAATCGACATACATCCCCGCCACTTCGATGTTCATTCTGAACGATATAGAGAGCGTAAGCTATTTCAAAGATTTAGCCAAACAGCACAGCCCGCTGCTCAAGCAGGTCGGATATAAGAAACAGCTGGCAACGGAGAACATGCGGCTCCAGCGGGCCGATTTCGCACCGCAGGTGGCCCTGACCGGCATGGCGGCCTTTTATAATTATCAAGTTTCGCCGATCATACCCAAGTGGGCCGTCGGAGCCGGCGTATCGCTGAAGATCTTCGACGGGCTCAACCGCGAATACAAGTTCAGCGCGGCCAAGTCCCAGATCCGTCAGGTCGAAGCCGTCGGACATCAGGCCGAGAGCGACATCCTGACCCTGATCGACAAGCTCTACAACGAGATGGTCACCTATTCGCAGCAGCTGCCTTCGGTCAACGCATCCGGCCGGTTCGCCGAGGAATACCTGCGAATCAAGGAAGAGGCGTTCAAGGAAGGAGCCGCCCCGTCATCGGACGTCGTGGACGCGCGGCTCAATCTGGCCAAAATCCGCATCGAACGGCTTCAGGCGGCCTATTACTACGACATGATGCTCGCACGCCTGCTCGAAGCTTGCGGCCAAAGCGAGCTTTTCCCCGATTACGGCAAGCGGGCCGCAGCCATGCCGATCCGCTACGAACACGATTTTTAAACCCGATTCTTAACGAAAAACATAATATTCGATCATATGAAAAAAAGCAATGTCATCGGACTGACCGTCGGCATCGTCGTTCTTGATGAGCAGACAGCCCAGATAGAGCGGGTTGTGCACCTGTTTGTGCGCGCCCTCGAGCGTCATGCCCTTGGCTTTGCGCAGCTCATAGTAGAGTTGCGCATATTTCTCAGTAAACGCCTCGTCGGCAGGGTCGACGATTGTGGCATGCTCAATGTTTTTTAGACTCAATTCCGCTGCAAGTTGTTTGATTTCAGCGGGATTGCCGATTAGAGTGATGTCGCAGATGCCGTCGGCGATAAGATGGTCGGCAGCGGTAAGCGTTCGTTTTTCCGCACCTTCGGCGAGGACGATGCGTTGTTTGTTTGCTTTGGCTTGTTGGGTAAGTCGTTCAAATAGAGTCATAATCAGTATTGATTTTGTATTTTTTTCTGACTACAAAATTACCAATAAAAATTGTTAACGAGGTATAAAAACTTGACTTAAACTTTCAACCAATGTGCAAAAAATCTTCACGAAACTTAACGAGCGTTTTCGTGCAGCAGACTGGAACAGAATGTGAATTTAGCGGTTCTGATTCATGGGTGATTCTTTCGCCAATTGAACAAAGCATCAAGCGAAAAATTGAAGCTGTGGGTACTCCGTTGAAGGACTGGGATGTCCAAATCAACTACGGCATCAAGACGGGCTACAATGATGCTTTTATCATATCAACGGAAAAACGAGAAGAGATTCTTGCCAACTGCCAGTCCGAAGACGAGCGCAAGCGGACGGCTGAACTTATACGACCATTTTGACGAATCTGAAGTTACTTATATAGAAAGAGTCTGAACTATAATTGAGAATGGAGGTTATTTGCCTCCATTCTCAATATATATTATCTCATCCTTTGTTAAATGATAAAATTTGTAAATATCTAAGTCACTAATCTTATTTCCATTTATTGAAATTGAAATTGGAACGGGCAATTTTATCAAAGCATGCTTGTTATATTGGTAGCCATGTTCCCCAAGTTCAACACTTGAAAATATCTTTCGATATGCGACCTCAAACAATTTACAAGACAAAATCTGTTGTAAAAATTTAACCTTGTTTGAGATAAGCATAAAACATGTTTTATCAATTAAATAGCCATTTTCATCAAATGCGAAAAACGCCCCCATCGTAGTCTCTGGATAAATGATTTTTGGCTTAGAAAAATCCTCCAATATATTAGAACCTAAGCAGCCATTTCCATAAAGGAACGAGTTCTATATGGTATCCATCTTTTTCAACGAAACACTCTTCCTCCATGGTAACAACTATCATTTTGCTGATTGATTGAACAGAATCAAGCTTTATCAGGGCATCTGTTTCTCGCTTGAACGTGTCTGCATCTGCCATGGAATAGGACACCTGCACAGCCATTTTCTCTTCAGGAACGACAAAATCCACTTCAGCATTCTTACTATTCCAAAAATAACTTCCATCACCATATTTGCGCCTGAGAGTTATCGCTACAATATTTTCAAGCAAGGAAGTGTTGGCATCAACAAGGAAAAGATGCAGTAAGCCGTTATCCGTGAAATAATATTTGCGGATCGATTCCTTATCCTGCAACTTTCCATATAGATTCTCGTAGGGCAGTATGAGCCAAGTTTCAGTCATATATTCTACATAGTCTATCGCTGCGTCTGTACTTAATTTTTTGCCTGTACTACTGACAATGCTTGCAATTCTGTTATATGAAAGAGGTTGCTTTACACTCTCTGCCATCTTGCGTATCATCACCCGCAATGCGAAATCGTTGCGTATTCTGTATCTTGCAACTAAGTCGCCAAAGAATATTTTACTAAATAGATTGCTCATCCATGAACGAGGCTCTTTCATACCTACTGTTTCAGGCAAACCACCATGTTGAAAATAAGTGTTTGCCAACTTTACAATCTGTTTGCCGAATGTAAATAATGCGTTCTTTTCATGTATGTCAATACCATTGGCATTCAAATACTCTTGCAAGGAATAAGGATACACTTCATGTATCATATATCTGCCGCCAAGCGTAGTGGCAATCTCACTACTCAGCATTTTCGCATTGCTGCCAGTGATGTATACTTGATATTTTTGGTCTGCTAACCTACGGGCAAACTTTTCCCATCTATCAACCAATTGTATCTCATCCAAGAATAATATTGGACGAAAATCATACATCTCTTCATAGCACGTTTTTATCAAGTCAAGGTCTTTGACATCTAAAGAATCTATTCGGTCATCCTCAAAATTGAAATATAATATTTCCTCTTTCTTGTGCCCTTGCTCTATCAATTGTGCTATACGTTGGAACATCAAGTAAGATTTCCCAGCATGCCTCAATCCAACAAATACATAATTAAGTCCGTCCTCAAGTTCCACATTACGAGGAATGAGTTCTATTTGTGATACGTATGCTTGATATTCAGAGATAAGCAATTTTATCAAATCTTTTGTCATATTCTTTTCATGCTAATACTAGAAACTGTTGCAAAGATACTTATTTTATCGTTTATGAAAGACAGAATCTGTATAAAATCATCGTCCATGGAAGACAAAATATATGAAAAAGCCTCCATAATTCATAGACGTAGAACTTGGTTGTTACTAATATTTTTCTTGTGTTCCCTTTTCTACATATTGTATTTCTTCATCATTTAATCCATACAAAGAATACACAATAGTATCTATTGTTTTCTCGTTTTTAATAGCCACATTGGTATCGATTTCTTTAAGAATTGAATCATCTAAGCATTGAGGAACAGGAAGCTGTTCTATGAACATTGGCTTGTATTCAAAATACCCACCATTGCGAGTTACACCAAGTTGTCGAATAAAGTAATCAGCCAGTTTTGAATTTAAGATGGCCAATAAATATCTACTTGCAGGTACTATCATTGGTGATGGAGCATTTATGAAACTATTGTCTTCAACAATTGCATAACTTGGTTTTAGATTCAAATTTCCCCAGACAATTTTTGGCTTAGAAAAATCCTCCCAATATTTTGCGCCCCAACGTTGCATGGCATACCATTCATAGCGTATTCCTGTCTCTGCCTTGTTACGCTTAGACAATGGTTCTTTATACTGAAGCATATGATTATACACAGCAGAATATTGCTCCTTAAAGGCTTCCTCCGCCTTTTTAGATGCGCCCTTTATAGACTCATCAAATTGATAAGGAAAATGCCATGGGATATAAATCAACCACAAGTTTGCCCAATTATATCCATACCTCTTGATATCCCTACCACGCAGAATCGGTCGTATAAGTTCAGCCGTCCGCTTGCGCTCGTCTTCGGACTGGCAGTTGGCAAGAATCTCTTCTCGTTTTTCCGTTGATATGATAAAAGCATCATTGTAGCCCGTCTTGATGCCGTAGTTGATTTGGACATCCCAGTCCTTCAACGGAGTACCCACAGCTTCAATTTTTCGCTTGATGCTTTGTTCAATTGGCGAAAGAATCACCCATGAATCAGAACCGCTAAATTCACATTCTGTTCCAGTCTGCTGCACGAAAACGCTCAGTTCTATTCAGACAAAAATTGCTTGATATAGCGGTCAAGGGTATTTCTGTCAACCTTACACAGCTTTGCAATTTTGCGCTTCGAAACATTCGCTATTAGTAGTTCTCGTATAAGTGTTTCTTTCCCATGCAACTTATATTTATCCGGAGCACTCTTTCGCCCTTTGGGGCTGCCAAGTGTAACACCTTCAGCTTTTTTACGCGCCAAAGCTTCTTTGGTTCGTTGACTTATAAGGTTACGCTCAATTTCGGCAGACAAGCCAAAAGCAAAGGCGAGCACTTTGCTTTGGATGTCATCATCAAGGCGATAGTTGTCCTTGGTAGTCCACACTCGACATTCCTTAGTCATGCAAATATTCAGAATCTCCATTATCATGAACAAGTTGCGACCAAGTCGGGAAAGCTCCGCACAAATGATAAGGTCATTCTTTTCTATGCGTTTTAGCAATTTGCCAAGCTCTCGCTTGTTATACGCTTTCGTTCCACTGATAGTTTCCTCTATCCATCCATCAATCACAAGCTTATTGCGATTACAGAAATTGTTGATCTCAAATCGTTGATTCTCTACCGTTTGCTTATCGCTGCTAACTCTAATGTATCCGTAAATCATTATTATTTATTTAAATGTTTTTATAATATAGAATTGACGCTTTTGGCGCGCCTTCTGGTGGCTTCGAAAAGAAAATATCGGTACGTGCAAAAAAATGCCATTTTTCTCTCACCTTGCACTATCTTTTGATAAGATAGGCTGCGGTTCGGGAAAGAAAATTGAGCAAGCTCTTTTCTTTCCACTCACCTTGCACTATCTTTGCAATATGAAAGAGAAACAATTCAGTTGGCGCAAGAGGGCTAAAAGTTTTGTATATGCTTTTCGTGGCATCGTTATGCTGCTGCGAGGGGAGCATAATGCGTGGATTCATTCTGCGGCGGCGGTGACGGCGGTGACGCTCGGGCTGTGGCTTGGCTTGTCGGCGTTGGAATGGGTGGCTGTGGCTATGTGCATCGGGACTGTGCTTGCCGCTGAGGCGTTTAACTCGGCGATAGAGGCGCTTTCCGACCGCGTGTCGCCGGGCTACGATGAGGCGGTGCGCCGCACCAAGGACCTTGCTGCCGGGGGCGTGTTGCTGACGGCTGTGGCGGCTTTTGTGGTCGGACTGATTGTGTTTGTTCCTAAATTGATTGAATTGCTATGAAACGTGTATTTGTGATTATATTGGCGATTGCCGCCGCGGCTATGGGTTGCCGCGCGCAGGAGGTTGTGGAAATCAACAGCACCCGCCAGGCGGTGAAACGCACCGGCGATGCTTTGCTTGTGGCTATGCCGCTGGCTACGCTGACGGCTGTGATTGTGGAGCGCGACTGGCAGGGTTTGAAGCAGGCTGCGTTTTCAACGGCCACAACTCTCGGAGCGTCGTATCTGTTGAAGTATACGGTGCACAAGATGCGCCCCGACCGCAGTGACAACCACGCATTTCCGTCGGCCCACACGGCGGTGATGTTTGCCAACGCCGCATTTGTGCAGCGCCGCTACGGCTGGAAGTTTGGCGTGCCTGCCTATGTGCTTGCCACGTATGTGGGCTGGAGCCGCACCTATGCCAAGAAGCACGATTGGTGGGATGTGGTGACCGGCGCGGCGATAGGTGCCGGCAGCAGTTATATTTTTACCCGTCCGTTTGCCAAAAAGCATAATCTTGCCATGGCTCCCGTGAGCGACGGCGAGCATTTCGGCATTACGGCTTCGTTTAACTTTTAATCGACAAAGATGATAGTATACAATACGACTTTCCATGCTCATAATGATGCCGTGGAGCGCTTTCTTGAATGGCTCCGCGCGGAATATATTCCCAGAGCCACCGTCGACGGGCGGTTGTCGGAGCCGCGGCTTACGCTTGTGCTCAACGCCGAGGAGAGCGACGGGCGCAACTATTCGTTGCAGTTCCGCGCCAGCGATGTCGACACGCTTCGTGCGTGGTATGAGGAGGTGGGCGACGACCTTGTTGAGGAGATGGCAAAACGCTTCGGACATCAGGTGGCTGGTTTCTCAACGCTTCTTGAGGAGGTGGATTTGTAGATGGAAAGGCAGGCTCACTGGGACAAGATTATCATTGGCATAGACCCTGGCACAAACGTGATGGGGTATGGCATTCTCGGCGTGCGCCAGCGCAAGCCGGAGCTGATTGCCATGGGCGTGATTATGCTCAGCAAGTTTGACGACCGCTATATGCGTCTGCGCCGCATCGCCGAGCGTGTCACGGGCTTGGTAGAGCAGTATCTGCCTGACGAGATGGCGCTTGAGGCTCCGTTCTACGGAAAGAATGTGCAGTCGATGCTCAAACTCGGACGCGCCCAGGGGGTGGCTATGGCCGCCGCTTTGGTTAAGGACATTCCTATTGCCGAATATGCGCCGCTGAAGGTGAAACAGGCGATTACGGGCAACGGCGCTGCCTCGAAGGAGCAGGTGGCTGAGATGTTGCGCCGCATTCTCAACATTCCGCGTGAGGCAATCGACCCGCATCTCGACGCCACCGACGCTCTTGGCGTGGCGTTGTGTCATTTCTACGAGTCGCAACGGCCTGTAGCGCAGAAATCTTATTCTTCGTGGAAGGACTTTGTGGCGCGCAATGCCGACAAGGTGGCGAAGCATTAAAAAAGAGACCGTTTCCGTCGCGGAAATGGCCTCTTGAATAACTAATCACACTTTCAACACCGTAGGGAATTATAACTTATGCGTCGGCATCTCCGCCGATGAAAAAAACGAACTATCACACAAAACTAATGAGTCATTTCTTGAAATGCTGTCTTCTTTTTAGAGGCAACGTTTCAAGGGTGCCGAAGTGCGTTATCTCCATATTTTGAAGCGACAACAATTGTGCCAATGCGCCGATGTGCCTCAAAATTGTTTGTAATCAATATGTTATAAACGAATCTTTGCGTAATCTGTTTCTCAAAGTGGGGAATTTTTCCACACGATGAGGTGTCGTAAATCCTCACTTTGTGTGGCGGAATATGTCAAAGTCCGTATTGCTTTATCTTGTTGTAGAGCGTTTTGCGGTCCACTCCAAGCAGTTGAGCCGCCTTGCTCTTGTTGTATTTTGTCTGTTGCAGGGCCTCGATGATGCGCTCCCGCTCCTCGTCGCTGTTGCGCAGATGCAGCGATGCCGGAGCCTGCGCTTGCGGAGCCGCCTCGTCGGCAGGTGCTGATGCCGGGGTAAGACCGTCGGCAAAATCCCGAGGATGAATCAACGTGTCGGCGGCAAGCAGAGTGGCGCGTTTCACGAGGTTTTTCAACTGCCTCAGGTTGCCGGGCCATGCGTAGTCCATCAGTATGCGCTGCGATTCAGCGTCGAAACCCTCCACGTTGCGGTCGAGCTCGCGGTTGGCTTGACGGAGGAAGAAGTTGGCGAAGAGCAGTATGTCGCCGCCACGCTCGTGGAGTGCCGGCATCTGCAGCGTGAACTCGTTCAGGCGGTGGTACAGATCCTCGCGGAATGTGCCTTTGGCTATTGCAGCCTGAAGGTCTTCGTTGGTGGCGGTGACAAGACGCACGTCGACATCGATTTCCTTGGTAGCGCCTACAGGACGCACCTTGCGCTCCTGAAGCGCACGCAGCAACTGCACCTGCACCTCGTAGCTTAGGTTGCCCACCTCGTCAAGAAACAGTGTTCCGCCGTTAGCTTCCACAAAGGCACCTGTCTTGTCGGCAAGCGCGCCGGTAAACGAGCCTTTCACATGACCGAAAAATTCAGATGCGGCAAGCTCTTTGGGTATTGAACCGCAGTCGATGGCGACAAACGGCTTGTCCGCCCTCTTGCTCTGACGGTGGATACGGTGGGCTACATATTCCTTGCCTGTGCCGCTCGCGCCGTTGATAAGCACCGACATCTGGGTGGGAGCCACCAGCGACACCATGCTGTACAGTTTTCGTGCCGCCTCGCTCTCGCCCTCAAGAAAATCGGGGTCGGAGTCGTCGGCGCTGTCTGTGGCCGGTTTTTCAGCCACGTCGTTGTCGGCGGTTGAGCCGTTAGCCAAGGCATCGTTTATTTTTTGCAGCAGCAGGTCGGGCTTTATGGGCTTCGACACATAGTCGCTCGCGCCTTCCTTCATTGCAAGCACTGCATTCTGGATGTCGGCGTAGCTTGTCATGATGATTAGCGGGGCGTCGATGCCTTGCTCCTTTTTCCATGGCAGCAGTGTGATGCCGTCATCGTCGGGCAGGCGGAGGTCGGACAAAATCAAGTCGAACGCAGTCTTTTCAAGCAGTCGTTTGGCGGCAGTCACGCTGCCTGCTGTCTCTGCTTGAAAACCCTTTTTCCCGAGCCATGTGCGCAGCATCGTTGAAAAAGTAATATCGTCTTCTACTATAAGTATTGATTGCATTGTCGTTGAGGTTTTGTCCTTGTTGATGATTTCACAAAGATAGTCAACCACGCGTTAAAAAGCAACTGTCTTGTGTTAATTGTTGTGATTTGTATGGGCGTTTGCGTATTGGCGGAAGATATTTGCAAGAAAAGAAAAAAAGTGCGATATTTCGGTTGAAATTGTAAGAAATGGACAAAATACTTGAAATATTGAAAAAAGAGGGTCTGACATCGTTGGAATTTGATTTGACGGTCAGTCCTGAATTATATGTACGCACGCGTATTGAGCGCGGCGGCAATCGAGGAAGGGCATACTATTTTGTGCGTAGTGGCGACACTGCCGAAAGGGGAAAGGGAGCGTGTCCCGACGAGGCGTTTGCCAAGATTTTAAAAGAGTTGGTGGATGCGGCGGTGTCGGGAGAGCCTGCCGCCACCAGCCATCGCCTTGCCGTCAACGACGGTGGGCAGACAAGCGCGCTGACTGCCGGGCAGCTGACAGCTGTGGTGGAGTCGTTGGCATGCCACGTCGACGAGCTTTCGCTCCTCGACAATTTCAAGCCTTATATACGCTGACGATTATCGTTGCATGTTGGTCAGAGCTTCGAACGCACGCTCGATGATGGTGTCCACGCCTCGTTGACGGTCGGCATCGGTCATGTCTGTCTGACAGCCGTCGGTTGGCTGCACGCCAAACTCCGTGAGCTGTCGGTCGGCGTCGTAGATAGGCGCCGCGCTGAACCGCACGCTCCAGCCGTTAGGCAGTTCCGACGTGAACGGCATTCCGCATCCGCCACCTGTGGCATCGCCCACCACAACCACGTTGGGCAGACTCTTCATTATCGACACGAAATTGTTTGCGGCGCTGTAGGTTGAACGGTTTGTAAGCACGGCTATCGGCTTTCCGGTCCAATGCACCCTGCCTTTTGCCGGGTCGATGTAGTAAGCGTATGGCTCGGAGAAATCGTCGTGTCGGGAGCCGGTCTTGTGCGAGATGTATCCTGCGAGAATGCGCTTGTCGATGAACCGTGCCACGAGAGTCTCCGCATTGGTGATGATGCCTCCTCCGTTGTCGCGCACGTCGATGATCAGACCGTCGGCAAGGGCGAGCGTTGCCAGCACGTTGTCGAGGTTGCCTTCGCCGATGCTGTAGGAGAACGACGGGTAGCGCATATAGGCATAATTGTTGTCGAGGATGCGGTATGTGATTCCGCTTGTGCGTCGGTAGTCGAAGTGCAGATAGTGTTCCTCCACAAGCCTCTCGTCGTAGTTTTGCGGGAATTGCTCCCAAATCCAGTAGCGCGACGTGTCGAATGATGACGACAGGTTGGTGTGTCCGTCTTTAAGCTCTTTAAGCATTTCGGAGCATACGCGGAAAAGCTCTTCAGGGGTCATGCTGTTGCTGATTTTCGCGGCATATCGGTCGTGCACCTCCTGCCAGTCTACGTTTTTGTATTGAAAGAAGCAGTAATGGCGGTCGAGAGCCGACCACAGCGCCTCGAAATTGCCTGTAGGCGTGTCGGCAAACTGGGGCTCGTCGTGGCATGCCGTGAGGCTTGCAATCGACAGCAGCATAACCAATATGTTTAAGCAGACAGTTTTCATATTCAATAAGTTGCTGATATTATTTTTGCACGTTCAGGCATTGCGCGGCGCGTGTCAATCCGCAGCGATTCCCATTGAATTCCCACCACGAGGCTATGTGTGGCGCGGCGTTGGCTGATGTTGTTTTCCCAAACCGTCGTAAACTCATTGCGGTATCCCAGGCGTAGCGACGACGTGCCGAAATGGAAGTCGAGGCATACGGTGTTGTCCATATCGAAGCGGTTGTGCCAGAACCCGAAATTAATGGTGTTGCGATAGTTGCCGAGATACATCTCATAGAACGATTGGTCGTAGTCGGGAAGAAAGAAACCTCCAACCACCGGCAGCGTCGCCTGCCAGCGCACCGTCATAGGAAGCCTGCCGGCATTGAAGCGGTAAGCCGCCATGCCGCTTGCTCCGGCATAGAGGCGTATCAGCGGCGAGCACACATTGTTGGAATTGCGGGGATTGTAGGTCACGCCTCCGCGGAAGCCGATGCCGGCGCCGGCATGCAGCGTAAGCCCCTGCGCCACGCACCATAGGTGCAGCATGGCGAAATCCACATCTGCGATGATGGTGTGGAGCGAGTTGTTGCCGGCGGGGTTCGACGGATGGTCGTAGGTGAAACCCGCCTCAATTTTGTTTGTCCACCGCTCCGGGTTGAAGCGAGATGCGCGTTGCCTCTCAAATCCTATGCGCAGATGCATTCCGTCGTAGAACAGCGGGCTGAGATACGTGTCAAGGCTGTGTGTCGCGCCTGCGTCGATTGCCACAGTCACTGTGGCTGGACGCAGAACGGTGGAATCCTGCGGCTCCGCCTGTCCGCATATCGCAGCGGCAAGCAGCGTTGCCAATATCGACAGTCTCAGGCGCATCATTCTTCGGTTTCGTCGTCAAACAATCGTTGTTGTCCGGTCAATTCATCGCGCACGTCGTTCTGGTTGATAACGTCGTCGCCGTCCACGCTGTCCACATCGATATCGACAGCCGGAGCTTCAAGTTCTTCCTCCGGCATCTCGCGCGGCTCAATTTCCTTGATGCTGTCCATGTTGAAGTTTGTGACGCGTTTGCCTTTGGCTTTGAAGCTCTTGGCACCGATAAATTCTTCAGCGTCGATTATGAAAGGCTCGCGGAATTCGTCGGCACCGCCGAAGGTCACGCGGAAGCGCGGGTATCGCTTGTCGGACAGCGTAATCAGTGAAGAGTCGGGGTTGTCGCCGATGAAGCTTTGCTTCTTCGATGCTGCCTCAAACGTGAAACGCTTGATGTAGGGGTAGCCCTGGTCGGCATCGTTGAGTACGGCTGTCCACACCTTGTTCTCCTCGAATTTCTCGATGAGCAGGATGTTGTCCTCATAGTGGTTTCCGGCGTCGAACGAAGATGTGTAGAATTGTCCGTTCTTGAGCACGATCAGTATCTTGTCGTTGGCGTTGAACTCGCCGAGCGATGTGCCGCGGCCGTCGTAGTTCAGACGCAGCACGTCGGGGTCGAACCACACCTCGCGGCCGCCGAGCGTCGACACTCCGCGCTCTTTGAGCGATATGCGGTGCACCTCGTTTTTCGTCACCATGTTGCCCATCGCTTGCTTGCCCTTGATGGCAAGGTCGGCAAAGTTTATGTCGAACTGCAGCACCTTCAGGCGTGGTTTCTCTTTCAGAGTCACGCGCAGCGTCTCAGCCTCGCCGTTGGGGTTGGCGGAGAACCACCATATCTTAGTGCCTTTTGTGCCTTGTGTCATGTCGTATTCCTTGTCGCGCGTGATGCCTATCACGGCAAAACGCTTCATGTAGACCACGCCACCCTTGCCGTTCTGGTAGACAAGATTATAGATTGTGCGCTGGTCGTTGCGCTTGAATACGTTGATATACAGTATGTTCTTGCCGACGTAAAGTTTGTCTGCCACTTTAGTCACTTTGTATTTACCATCCTTGTAGAAGATAATCACATCGTCGATGTCGGAGCAGTTGCACACAAACTCGTCTTTCTTCAGTCCGGTGCCAATGAATCCGTCTTCGCGGTTGATATACAATTTCTCATTGGCTTCGGCAACGCGCGTCGCCTCGATATTGTCGAAACTGCGTATCACGGTGCGGCGTGGATAATGGGCGCCGTATTTATCTTTCAGATGCTTGTACCAGTCGATGGTCACTTCTACCATCCGTGTCAGCTTGTCGTTGATAACGTCGATATGGTCTTTCAGCGACTGGATGTAGGTGTCGGCGCTGTCGGCGTTGAATTTAAGGATGCGCTTCATCTTGATTTCAAGAAGTTTCAGGATGTCGTCGCGTGTCACGTCGCGCACAAACGATGGCTTGAAAGGCTCCAGACGCTTGTCGATGTGTGCCACAGCCTCGTCGACGCTTTTGCTCTGCTCATACTCCTTGTCCTTATAGATGCGCTCCTCGATGAATATTTTCTCGAGCGAGGCGTAGAGCAGGCTTTCACGCAGCTCTCCGCGCTGAATCTCGAGCTCGCGTTGCAGCAGGTGCTTGGTGGTGTCCACACTGTGGCGCAGCACGTCGCTCACCGACAGGAAATGCGGCTTGCGGTCGGAAATCACGCAGCAGTTTGGCGAAATGCTCACCTCGCAGTCTGTAAAGGCATAGAGCGCGTCGATAGTCCGGTCGCTCGACGTGCCAGGCAGCAGGTGCACGATGATGTCGGCGTGTTTCGCCGTGTTGTCGTCCACCCGTTTTATTTTGATTTTTCCCTTTTCCTGAGCTTTGATGATAGTCTCGATGACGCTTCCCGAAGTGCGTCCGAACGGCACGTCGGTGATTTCCAATGTCTTGTTGTCGATTTTTTCGATTTTTGCGCGCACGCGTACTGACCCTCCGCGCTCGCCGTCGTTATATTTCGACACGTCGATGAAACCTCCGGTAGGGAAGTCGGGATACAGGGCAAACTCCTCGCCGCGCAGATATGCTATCGCAGCGTCGAGAATCTCCACAAAGTTGTGTGGAAGGATTTTTGACGACAGACCGACGGCGATTCCCTCCGCACCCTGCGCAAGCAGAAGCGGATATTTCACCGGCAACGTCACCGGCTCGGGCTTGCGTCCGTCGTAGCTCACGGTCCAGTCGGTGGTCTTGGGGTTGTAGACTGTCTCGATGGCGAATTCTGAAAGACGCGCCTCGATGTAACGTGGCGCTGCGGCGCTGTCACCGGTGAGAATGTTACCCCAGTTTCCTTGCGTGTCGACAAGCAGTTCCTTCTGTCCGAGCTGCACGAGGGCGTCGCCGATAGAGGCGTCGCCGTGGGGGTGATACTGCATGGTGCTTCCCACGATGTTCGCCACTTTGTTGAAGCGACCGTCGTCGAGTTCCTTCATTGTGTGCAGGATGCGCCTCTGCACGGGTTTCAGACCGTCCTGGATGTGGGGCACGGCGCGTTCCAGAATCACGTATGACGCATAGTCGAGAAACCAGTTTTGGAACATTCCCGACAAATGCTTGCTTTTGTCTTTCGGAACCACATAAGTGGAGTGAGCCTCGGCGCCGGTTGAGGCGTCGTCGATTTTTTCAGAGATGTCGTCTATTTCGTCTTCTTTCATAGTTGGGTCAGTTTTTTAGGCTTCTGGAAATATGTTTTTGTCGTTAAAAAAGTAGGTTATTTACCAAATAAATACAATTTCAGAGGAAAGCCTCTGCAAAAATAAGAAGAAAATCGAGAAAATTTATTTACTTTGCACCTTAAAATAACGAAAAGGCGGTCAACAGACCCCCGGAACATTGAATTTATTAGAAAAAACAAGATAAAAAATGGCACAAGAAGATTTGTTCAAGAAAATTGTGGCTCACGCCAAAGAGTATGGTTTTGTATTTCCGTCAAGTGAAATCTACGACGGTTTGTCGGCTGTTTACGACTACGGACAGAATGGCGTTGAGTTGAAAAACAACATCAAGCGCTATTGGTGGGACGCCATGACGCAGTTGAATGAGAATATCGTTGGTCTTGACTCAGCTATATTCATGCACCCGACAATCTGGAAGGCTTCCGGACACGTCGATGCGTTCAACGACCCGTTGATCGACAACCGCGACTCTAAGAAACGCTATCGTGCCGATGTACTTATCGAGGACGAAATCGCAAAATTCGACGATAAAATCAACAAGGAAGTAGCAAAGGCTGCAAAGAAATTCGGAGAGGGTTTTGATGAGAAACTTTATCGTGAGACAAACCCGCGCGTGCTTGAGCACACTGCAAAGCGCAACGAGCTGCATGAGCGCTATGCCAAGGCGATGAACGACATGAACCTTGAGGAATTGCGTCAGATTATCCTTGACTACGGCATCGTATGCCCGATTTCAGGCACAAAGAACTGGACTGAGGTGCGTCAGTTCAACTTGATGTTCTCGACAGAGATGGGTAGCACTGCCGACGGCTCTATGCGCGTATATCTGCGTCCGGAAACGGCTCAGGGCATCTTCGTGAACTTCCTTAACGTACAGAAAACAGGACGTATGCGCATTCCGTTTGGTATCGCACAGATTGGCAAGGCTTTCCGTAACGAAATCGTTGCGCGTCAGTTCATCTTCCGTATGCGTGAGTTCGAGCAGATGGAAATGCAGTTCTTCGTGCGTCCAGGCGATGAGCTTGAATGGTTCAAGAAATGGAAGGAGATCCGCTTGAAATGGCACAAGGCTCTTGGTCTCGGCGATGAGAAGTATCGCTACCACGACCATGAGAAATTGGCTCACTACGCCAACGCCGCAACCGACATCGAGTTCCTTATGCCGTTTGGCTTCAAGGAGGTTGAGGGTATCCACTCGCGTACAAACTTCGACCTCAGCAACCACGAGAAATTCTCTGGCAAGAAGATTCAATATTTCGATCCGGAGCTCAACCAGAGCTACGTGCCTTATGTAATCGAGACATCAATTGGTGTGGACCGCATGTTCCTTTCAGTTTATGCTTCTTCTTATGAGGAGGAGAAACTCGAGAACGGCGAGACCCGCGTGGTGCTTCACCTGCCGGCTGCTTTGGCTCCGGTGAAGGCCGCTATCATGCCTTTGGTGCGCAAGGACGGACTTCCAGAAAAGGCTCAGGAAATCATCGACTCGCTGAAGTTTGATTTCAAGGTGCAATACGACGGCAAGGACTCTATCGGCAAACGCTACCGCCGTCAGGATGCAATCGGTACGCCGTACTGTATCACTGTCGACCATCAGACTCTTGAGGACAACACCGTGACCATCCGTCACCGCGACACGATGGAGCAGAGCCGTGTTGCCATTGCCGACCTCGCCGGCATCCTCGACAAGGAGGTGACAATGAAGTCGTTGCTTAAGAAATTGCTCTAAGAGGATAACTAAACCAATAGATCGGTTATGAAGATAAAAACATTGTGGATTGTGCTTGCGGCAGTGGTTGTGCTATTGCTGATTTTCGGCGGTTGCACTGTCGGCAAGTACAATACTCTTGTTGCTGACAGCAACGGGGTGGAGAACGCTTGGGGCAAGGTGCAGACTGCATATCAGCGCCGTGCCGACCTTGTGCCAAACTTGGTGAGCACAGTGAAGGGCGCCGCTGCCCATGAGACAAACACGCTGCAGGCCGTGACCGACGCGCGCGCGAAGGTGGGAACGGTCAACATCACCGCCGACCAGCTGACCGAGGAGAACTTGAAGAAGTTCCAGCAGGCGCAAAATGAGCTGTCGGGCGCGTTGAAGTCGTTGCTCGCTGTTTCGGAGGCGTATCCAAACATCAAGGGCACGGAAAACTTCCGCGACCTTCAGACGCAGCTTGAAGGCACCGAAAACCGCATCTCAACGGCGCGTGTGGACTACACAAACGCTGTCAACAAATACAACAATTCCGTGATGAAATTCCCGGGCAACATAATTGCCGGAATGTTCGGATTTGAAAAGAAACCGCAGTTCCAAGCCGATGAAGCGGCTCAGACTGCTCCAAAAGTAGAATTTTAATGAAAAAATTTCCTTTATTGGCGTTGTTCCTTCTGGTGCTCTCGGCGTGCAAGCTCGATCCGGTGCGCGACGTGTGGGAGTACTATGAGGACTGGCGCAATGAAAACAATGCGTGGCTGGCACAGCAGGAGGCGCGCACAAATGCCGACGGCACACCTTACTATCAGAAGGTGGTACCGGAGTTTGACCGCAACGCCTATGTGCTGATTCATTATTTTACCGACCGTTCGGCAACGGAGGGCAACTTGTCGCCTCTGATTTCTTCGACTGTCGACGTGAAGTATAAGCTGCTTACGTGCAGAGGTGTCGGCGTCGACTCCACCTACTTGCTGACGTCGCCTGCCGACAGTGTTTACCGCTCTGTGTTGAGTGCCAACATCTCCGGTTTCCAAATCGCGTTGATGGCTATGAACGTGGGCGATTCGTGCGAGGTGGTGATTCCTTACCAGCAGGCTTACAGCAACTCTGGCAAAGGCACGATTCTGCCTTACTCGCATCTGCATTATTTCTTGAAACTCAAGGATATATATAAGTATCAAAAGAAGTAACAGGCAATGAAGCGTTTGGTTGTTATCGCAGTGCTGTCGGCTCTGACATTGGCGGGTTGCAAGACAACGGAGAGCAACTACCGTGAGTCGTATGAGGCGGCGGTGCGCAGCCGCAATGCAGCGGAGGCTGATCTCGACAGCGTTGTCGAGCCGACAATCCACAACAAAATAATGGAGGCTTCGCGTCCGTATGTGCAGACCGTCGACGGCTGCTCGGCATTGTATCTTGAAGGCAACGTGTGGCAGGCGTTTGATGACGATGTAAACAAGATGAAGCGCTACAGCGTGGTTGTGGGTGCGATGCGTCAGATGTTTAATGCAAAGGCGTTTTGCACGCGCTTACGGCAGAACGGGGCGAAGGCTTACGTGATTCAGAACGGGGCGAAGGACTATTTCGTCGTTGCCGAAGGATTTGACACGTTTGCCGAGGCTGCCGACTATGTGAATCACATTGACAAACGGCTGAAGATAAAAATCCCTTTGAAGGAGCCGTTCGTTTATCGCACAATACGCCTGTGACGGACGAAAACAAATAGTGAAGCCTTCAATGCCGCGGCATTGAAGGCTTTTTAACAATAAGAATATGGATATGCTGAAATCATTTATGATAGTGGGGTGCGGCAGTTTTGTGGGCGGAGCGTTGCGCTATCTGCTGACACGCACTGTGCAGAATTGGATTGACGGATGGATGCCCGCCGGCACGCTGGCTGTCAACGTGCTCGGCTGCTTGCTGATAGGTCTGTTCTGCGGACTGTCGCAGGAGTGGATGCCGCAAAGCCTTAAATTGTTTCTTACGGTGGGTTTATGTGGAGGGTTCACCACATTCTCCACGTTTATGAACGAAAACATGCAAATGCTGCGCATTTCCGATGCTGCCGGCATGTGCTTAAATGTCGTGGTCAGTCTTGTGGCTGGCTTTGTCGCTCTCTATGCTGGCTATCAGGCGGCGCGACTCTTCTGACCTGCAAATAGTTAAAGTAATGCAATGTGTTGCTTGGTCAGAAAGGCTTAACACGTTCTTGGCAGGCGAATATCCGCAGGTGATTGCAGATTAAGTAGTAGTTTAGAATGATTATCTTTAGAATAACCTTGAAATTCTTCTTCACATTTAGTGGGATTCCCATATTTTTGTATTAATATGGATTTAAAGCAGTTATAACGATTTTTTAAATCTTTCCACTTTTCCATTCCTGGAAATATTACATAGGTTGACAAAACTGCATCTCTGTTAGTTGTAACTGCAATAGTATAATCTTCTACACCACAAAATTTTCCTGTCAAAATATTATCACTATTTTGATATTTTGGAATAAATCCTTTGGCTTTTAATTTACTTATAAAGACTGTAGGAGTTTCGCCCATAGATATTCCATTGAATTTCATGTGTTGGGCATAGTTAATATCCACAGTAGATATAATAAATAAAAGCATTAAAAATATTCTTTTAATCATAACTTTTGTTTCTTTTTAAACCATTCTTTAGCTTGCTTTATAGCATTATATGCTTCTTTTTCGTCCTTATAAGATGAACGACTAGCAGAAAAGTCTATTGTTTTATAGCCAAGATTTCTTGTATAGCCAAAATATTTATTTACTTTATAGAAGCTTATGTCTATATAACTTGTACACCCGCTTCTTCCATTATATTTTTCCAATATTGATAGTAATTCATTGAATTTAGGATAATTATTTTTTGTGATAATAAGTGTATCATTAGGACCTTCATAACAATCAACATCTGTAATTTCGATTTTGTCTACTTTTTCTATATCAACATCTACGTCCCGATATAAAAAATAATGCTCTAATTTCATTTTACTTATCTATTTTTTATTATCTGTTATTGCTGCGGCTCCACCTATCGTAGTTCCAGTTACAGCAAGAGAGTGTTTATTCAACCAATTAAGAAATCTCTGTTTATTATTCGGCGTCAAGTAAGAAATAACCTTAAACCAATCTGTCATACTATTATTAGCATCTGGATGATTAGCTATATTGCCCGAATATAATTTTGGCTTTAAGTCTTCTTTAGTAATTGAATATTTAGGAGATACCAATATTTCAGGTATAAATCCTTCCATATTCCCTGAAGAATTAACAATTCCATATTTATATATCTCTGAAGCTGGGATAAAATTTCCATATTCGTCTGTAATCACTTTATCACCATATCCCTCAACAGATGTCGCTTTATTTAAATTGCGAACATCTTTAGGAGATAGTTTTAAGGCTTTTATTGGGGAGCCTGATGTATGTTTTGGTATTAATTTCATATTTTTATGATTTGTGCAAGCCTAAACTGATAAAATAGGTTGATAAACT
>ERZ773170.1278-NODE-1278-length-19787-cov-11.245084_pt1 | contig 19787 bp, 18 predicted proteins | sample MGYA00581002_ERZ773170 | MGnify/ENA primary metagenome ERZ773170 (study PRJEB29015, sample SAMEA2737811) | human gut metagenome | biome: human gut; feature: human-associated habitat; material: faeces | place: China | collected 2012 ... | reverse complement strand
AGTTGAAAGGCAGATTGCCGCTCTGGCGGGTTTGCAGCGTCGAGCCGTTACGCGGGTTGGTAAACCCGCGTAACTAAACCCGCTCTGCGATCTCGTGGATGAGGTAGTCGATCTTTTCCCAGCCTAGGCACGGGTCGGTGATCGACTTGCCAAAGACGCCGCCGTCGACCGGCTGGTTGCCGTCCTCCAGGTAAGACTCGATCATAAAGCCCTTGACCAGCTTGGAGATGGACTCGTTGCGGCGGCAGCTGTCGAGCACTTCCTTGCAAATGCGATACTGCTCCAGCGGACGCTTGCCCGAGTTGTCATGGTTGCAGTCGATGACCGCCGCCGGATTGGCGTAGCCGGCGTGCTCGGTATAGCGCTCGGCCAGGCGCTCCAGGTGCTCGTAGTGGTAATTGGGGTAGGTGCGCCCATCGAGGCCGATGTAGCCGCGCATGACGGCGTGCGCGAGCGGGTTGCCATCGCACTCGACCTCCCAGTTACGGAAGATAAAGCTCTGGTGCGCCTGCGCGGCGTAAATAGAGTTGAGCATGACGGTGGTGGAACCGGCGGTGGGGTTCTTCATGCCCACGGGCACCGAAATGCCGCTCGACACCAGGCGGTGCTCCTGGTTTTCGACCGAGCGTGCACCCACAGCAACGTAGCTCAGCAGGTCAACGAGGTACTGGTAGTTCGACGGGTAGAGCATCTCATCGGCGGTAAAGAAGCCGGTCTCCTCGATGACACGCAGGTGCATGTGGCGGATGGCCTTAACGCCTTCGAGCAGGTCATCGGGCGCCTCGGGGTCGGGGTTGTGCAGCAGGCCCTTGTAGCCAGTGCCCTTGGTGCGCGGCTTGTTGGTGTAGACGCGCGGAATGATGATGAGCTTGTCCTTGACCTCCTCGGCGGTCTTGGCCAGTCGGTTCATGTACTCAAGCACCGAATCCTCGCGGTCGGCAGAGCATGGGCCGATGATGAGCACCTTACGTGCGTCCTCGCCGGTAAAGACTTTGGCGACCTCGGCGTCAAATGCCTGCTTTTTGGCGGTAAGCTCAGCAGAAAGCGGCATTTCCTCGCGGATCTCCATGGGGATGGGCAACCTGCGCTTGAATTCCATGGCCATACGGGGCCTCCTTTATCAATTAACGGCAACAATTGGCGAATTCTTGAATGCTCGGCATTATCCGCTGTCGCACGCTAAAGTGCAAGCCCTCGTCACCCCAAAACCTGCCAAAAAGGGACAGGTTTATTTTGGTCGGTTTTATCTGGGAAAATGTCGGCACTCGCCGGAAGGGGAGGGTCGGCGTACGGCACGCTGGAGCAAGTTGGATCTTCTGCGGCATACCCCGTGGGCAAAAAATGGCAAATATGAGTACTGGTACTGGCGTAGTATCATATCGAGCTTACAAGATAATAGACACTACAGTAAATATGTTCATTAACGTTGGCACACAGAAGCATACTGACGGGCGTTTTGATTAATTTGAAGGCGTATAGAAGCCGCAAAAAGGTCATTTGAGGCGGTTTTGGCTGCTACTAAAAATGTAACAGTACTCATATTTGACCTTTTTTGGCCACAGGGTCCGGAAGGGGCTGTCAATCGGGCCCCAAGAGAGCTAATTCGAGGGCCGCAGAGCAAAAAAACGGGGACGCAGATTGTCCTGCGTCCCCGTTCTCGGGCGTTATTCGTTCCTTGCGACAGAATTTACGCCGCCTCGTCGAACTGCGAGTTGTACAGGTCGGCGTAGAAGCCGCCCTGGGCGAGCAACTCGTCGTGTGTACCCTTCTCGACGATGTCGCCGTCGCGAATTACCAAGATCACGTCGGCGTTGCGGATCGTGGACAGGCGGTGCGCGATGACAAAGCTCGTGCGGCCCTGCATCAGCGCATCCATGGCGCGCTGGATGAGCTCCTCGGTGCGGGTATCGACGTTGGAGGTCGCCTCGTCCAGAATCAGCGCCGGACGGTCGGCCAAAATGGCGCGGGCGATGGTCACGAGCTGGCGCTGACCCTGCGACAGGTTAGTGCCCTCCTCGTTGATCATAAAGTCGTAGCCACCGGCGAGCGTATGGATAAAGTGGTCGCAGCGTGCGGCGCGTGCGGCGGCCTCGACCTCGGCATCGGTCGCATCGGGGCGTCCGTAGCGGATGTTCTCGCGGATGGTGCCGTTAAACAGCCAGGTGTCCTGCAGCACCATGGCAAACTCGCCGCGCAGCGCCGCGCGGTCCCAGTCGCGCACGTCGACGCCTTCGACGCGCAGCGAACCGCCGTCCACGTCGTAAAAGCGCTGCAGCAGCTTAATGAGCGTGGTCTTGCCGGCGCCGGTGGGGCCGACGATGGCAATGGTTTGGCCGGGCTGCGCCTCGCAGCTAAAGTCGTGGATGATGGTCTTGTCGGGCGTGTAGCCAAACTTGACGTGGTCGAACTCAACGTGGCCGGGGCGCTTCTCGGGAATCTGGGCGTCGGCCTTCTGCTCCTCCTCGGGCGCGGCGAGGAACTCAAAGACGCGCTCGGTGGCAGCGGCCATCGACTGCATCGTGTTGCTCACGTTGCCCAGCTGCTGCACCGGCTGCGTAAAGTTGCGCACGTACTGGATAAAGCTCTGGATGTCGCCGGGCGTGGCGTTGCCGGTCAGCGCGAGCTGCGCACCCACCACGACGACGCCCACGTAGCCCATGTTGCCCACCAGACTCATAAGCGGCATCATCAGGCCCGACAGGAACTGCGAGCGCCAGCCGCTAATAAAGAGGCGGTCGTTTTGACGGTCGAACTCCTCGATTGAGGCCTCGGCGCGGTCGAACACCTGAATGACATTCTGGCCGGCAAAGTCCTCCTCGATAATGCCGTTGACGGCGCCCAGGACTTGCTGTTGCTCGCGGAAGTACGGCTGCGAGAAGTGAATCATCACGGTCAGGATAATCGCGGCTGCCGGCAGCGTGAGCACGGTGACGCCGGTGAGCGGCAGACTGATCGAAAGCATCATGACGAGCACGCCGATAATCTGCGTCACCGACGTGATGAGCTGCGTCACGCTCTGGTTGAGCGACTGACCCAGCGTATCGACGTCGTTGGTGATGCGGCTGAGCACGTCGCCCTTGCTGTGGCCGTTGAAGTAACTCATCGGAACGACGGCGATCTTGGCGGCGATCTCCTTGCGCATGCGATAACAAATCTTTTGCGTGACGCCGGTCATGAGCCAGCCTTGGATCAGGCTGCAGGCAGAGCTCGCCAGATACAGACAGAGCAAAAAGCCGAGCGTCTTGGCGATCCAGGCAAAGTCGACATCGCCGGTGCCGTTGACCTTGGCAACCAAGCCCTCGAACAGCTTAGTCGTAACCTGGCCGAGCACCTTGGGCCCCACAATGTTAAAGATGACCGAGCACACGGCAAAGGCGACGGCGGCAAACACGGCAATCTTGTGCTGGCCGATATAGCCGAGCAGCTGCCTCATGGTGCCCTTAAAGTCCTTGGCCTTTTCGCCACGGCGCATGCCACCCATGCGGCCCATGGGACCACGCTGGCGGGTGGGCTTGGGAATCTGAGTCTTGGTCTCGTCTGCCATTAGCGCTCGCCTCCTTCCATGACGGCTGCAATTTCTTCTTGGGTAAGCCCCAGCTCCTCGGCGGAAAGCTGCGACTGTGCAATCTCCAGGTACGCCGGGCAGCCGTGCAGCAGCTCCTCGTGCGTGCCGGTGCCCACTACGTGACCGTCGTCGAGCACGATGATCTGGTCGGCGTGCATGATGGTCGCGATGCGCTGGGCCACGACCACGAGTGCGGCGTCGGTGACGTTTTTGGCCAGCTCCTCGCGCAGGCGCGCGTCGGTCTTGTAGTCGAGGGCGCTAAACGAGTCATCGAACACCACGACCTCGGGCTTTTTGGCCAACGCGCGGGCAATGGCCAGGCGTTGGCGCTGACCACCCGAAACATTGGAGCCGCCCTGGCTGATGGGGGAGTTGTAACCGCCCTCGCGCTCGGCGATAAAGTCCTCGGCCTGGGCGATGCGTGCCGCCTGGCGCATATCATCATCGCTCACCATGTCGCCGGCAAACTTGAGGTTGCTCGCGACGGTGCCCGAGAACAGGCGACCCTGCTGCGGGATGTAACCAATGCGGCGGCGCAGCTCGGAAAGGGTCATGTCGCGCACGTCGATGCCGTCGAGCGAAATGCTGCCGCCCGTGACGTCGTACAGGCGCGGAATCAGCTGCACGAGCGTGGACTTGCCCGAGCCCGTGGAGCCAATGATGCCGAGCATCTGACCGGCATGCGTGGTGAAGTTCACGCCGCTGATGACATCGGCGCGGGCATCGGGATACTGGAAGCTCACGTCGCGGAAGGTGAGCTCACCGCGCGGCGCGCTGGCTGCGGGCAGTTTGGGCGAGGCAGGGTCGTTGATGCTCGTGGGGCAGGTGATGACCTCTTCCACGCGCTCTGCTGCGACCTCGGCGCGGGGCAGGATAACCGAAACCATGGTGAGGATCATAAACGCCATGACGATCTGCATGGTGTAGGAGATGAACGCCATCATGTTGCCGACCTGCATCACGCCGTCGGACACGCCCTGCGCGCCAAACCAGACGATAAGCACGGTGATGCAGTTCATGACGAGCATCATGAGCGGCATCATAAAGCTCATGGCGCGGTTGGTGTAGAGCTGCGTGGTCATCAGGTCGAGGGACGCCTGGTCAAAGCGCTCGAGCTCATGCTCCTCGCGGTTAAACGAGCGGATGGGCATAAGGCCGTCGAGCAGCTCGCGGGCGGTAAGGTTCACGCGGTCCACAAAGCTCTGCATCTTTTTGAACTTGGGCATGGTGAGGCCCATAAGCACGCCGACGACGGCCGAGACCGCGATGATGGCCACGGCGATGGTCCACTCCAGGCCGGTGTGGTTGGCCAGGACGCGCATGACGGCGACGATGCCCATGACGGGCGCCATGAGGCACATGCGGATAAACAGGGTTGCGGCCATCTGAATCTGCTGAATGTCGTTGGTGCAGCGAGTGATGAGCGAGGCCTGGCTAAACTTGCCCACCTCGGCTGGCGAGAAGTGCATGACCTTGTTGAAGGTCTCGCGGCGCAGGTCGCGTGCGATGGAACAGGCGGTGCGCGAGGCCACGGCGCCGGTTAGGATGGTGGCGACCAGTGAGATCAGGCACAGACCAAACATCGTGGTCGCCATGCGGCCCAGGTAGGCGTTCTGCACGTCGGCGGGGTCGATACCCTGTGCCTTGTACTCGTCCTGCACGTAGCTCACGGCGCGTTGGGTCACGATGGAGCCCGACATGGAGCCCATTTTGTCCGCCATACCGTTGGCGCCCTCGACGAGCTTGCCCTGGTCGATTAGGCCGCCTTCAACGCCTAGACGCAGGCTCTTCATGGTGATCTTGCCGCCGTCGGCATCAATCTGCTTTTGCATATTCTGCGCCGCTGCGGCCTTTTGCTGCATCTCGGCGAGCTGGTCGGGCGTCATCGCTGCCATTTGCTCGGGCGTGGGCATGGCTTGGGCGTCGCTGTTGCCTTTCTCGCTGGACGCGCCCATCATGTCGCCCATGGAGCTGGCGTCGATGCCTTGGTTGAGCGAAAGGACGACGGTCTCGGGCAGGCTTATGATATCGGCAATCTTGCCGCCGTCGGCGCGCTCATCCTCGGTTCCCCTGTACGTGCGAATGCCGTTTTTGTCTGCCTTGCCAAACGCAGCTTCTACTGTCTTGGCGTCCTTGGCGCTCATAAAGAGTTCGAGGTCGTCGAGCGATTCGGCACGAATGGTGTCGGGCACGGGCGAGGCGATGCCGCCTTGCTGCACGCCCACGTCGACGATGTCGCTCATATAGGTAGGCAGTGCCAGATCGGCGTTACAGCTGATTACGATAAGTACGATAGCTGCGAACAGTGATGGGACATGCTTTTTAAAGAGCTTGAGAATCCTCACTTGGCATTTCTCCTTTCTTGATTGCAGTCGATAATTTCGTTGAGACGCCTTAGAAGGCGCACCATCTCTTGGGTATCTGTTTCGCCGAGCTGCTCGAGGAAGGCCGCGGTGCGCTCCTCGAATTCCCGACGTTTGATTTCGAGATTCTGGAATCCCTTGTCGGTCATCGTGACGTGTACACGACGACGGTCGGTCTTTGAGTGCTCGCGCTCGACCCAGCCCTTGGCTTCGAGAGTGCGTAAGATATTGGCGATGCGGGCACTCGAGACCCAGGCGCGATTTGCGAGTTCGCTCGGCGTGAGCGAACCGCCAGCGAGCATGAGGGCGCGCATGACAGCCATCTCGCCGCCGAGAGCTTTGTCCGCAGAGCGTGAAATGCGATGATGCATGCTGCCAAACTCAGTTAAGAGCTGACGCCCAAGCTCATGGAAATCGGTATCTTCCACCGAAAACCCCTAACACTAGAAACTATTTTCGGTGAAAGATGATACCCGCATATTCGGGCCTCATGCAGTGGGCAATATAAAGAGCGCATAAAGAGTTAAAAATTCAATTGCTGAAGCGTTTCAAAGAACTATTATGCCCGCGGTTAGGCGAGGGGTTGTCACCACCATGACGACTGGGACTCATTTATCGCCACGTGCGATGCTCCAACTTCCCGCAAGGAGACACCTTATATAAAGGGGGATGGAGTCATGGCATTTGACTTCACGGGCAAGACCGCGATTGTTACCGGCGGCACTCAGGGCATTGGCCTCGAGATCGCCAAGGGCGTCGTCGCGGGCGGCGGACACGTCGCGCTCATCGCAAGGAACGCTGCCAAGGGCGAGGCCGCTGTGGTCGAGCTTGGCGAGGGCAACAAGTTCTATCAGCTCGATGTTGCCGATGCGCCCAAGGCGCGTGAGACCGTCGAGCAGATTTTTACGGACCTGCCGCAAACCAACATCCTGATCAACTGTGCTGGCGTCATCAGCACCAAGAAGTTCGACGAGATCGATGACACCGAGTGGCGTCGTACCATCGACATCAACCTCAACGGTACCTTCACTATGATGAATGCTGTGTACCCGCACTTTAAGGCGGCCCATGCCGGCACTATCGTCAACGTGAGTTCCGTTGCGGGCAAGATCGGTGGCGGCCTGCTCGGCACCGCGGCTTACGCGAGCTCCAAGGCCGGTGTTAACGGTCTAACCAAGGCAGTCGCCAAGGAAGGCGGCAAGTTTGGCGTCCGCTGCAACGCCGTGTGCCCGTCGCTCACCCTTACCGATATGACCTCGATTCTCTCTGACGAGAACTCTCAGCGCATCATCAACGGTATTCCTCTGGGCCGCGCCGCCCAGGCCAGCGAGCCTGCGCAGATGGTGCTCTTCTTCGCTTCCGACCTCGCTAGCTTCGTGAACGGCGAGATCGGTGACTGCGACGGTGGCATCGTTCTGGACGGGTAATACCCCGCGACGTTAATTCGGCGACGGCTCCTGCGACTCGGGACCGTCGCCTTCTTTCTGACAAAGGCGCGTGCGGCTACGATTCGCATGCATCCAAAGGAGATATATATGAGTGAATCGACTGCGGTGGAGGCGCCGGCGGCAAAGGAGCCGTTCTTTAAGATGTCCTCCATCCCGGGTGCCAATATTTTGGTGCCGCTTTTGTTGGGCTGCCTGCTCAACACGCTGTTCCCCGATCTGTTCAAAACGCTCGGCAGCTTTACGCTCGGCATGACCCAGCAGGGCGCAGGCCCGCTTGTTGGCGCTTTTTTGCTCATCGTCGGTACGACGATTTCGTTTAAGAGCGCTCCTGCCGCCGCTGCCCGCGGCGCCATCATCATCGCCGTCAAGCAGATCGTGGTCGTTGCCGTGTCGCTGCTCATCCTTTATGTATTCAACGACAACCTGTTTGGCATCTCTGCCATGGTGATGCTGGCCGCTTGCACCGGCGCCAACAACGCTATGTACGCTGGTCTGATGGGCACCATGGGCAATGAGGCCGAGCGTGGCGCCGTCGCCATCACCACGCTGGTTGTCGGCCCTCCGGTCACGATGATCGTGCTCGGCGCTGCCGGTCAGGCTCCGATCGGCTGGTCGCTCGTGGGCGCCATCCTGCCGATCGTCGTCGGCATTATTCTGGGTAACCTCTTCCCCAGCTTTAAGAAGATGATGGCACCGGCACTTTCCGCCATCATCGTGCTCGTCTTCTTTGCCATGGGCTCGACCATGACCTTTGGCCAGCTCATTAATGGTGGTCTTCCCGGTATTCTGCTCGGCGTGATCTGCTCGGTGGTCTTTGCAATTCCCGTTATCGCGGTCGATAAGCTCACAGGCGGTACGGGTGTCGCAGGTGCGGCCATTTCGAGCTGCGCCGGAGCCAATGTGGCCACGCCTGCTGCCATGGCAAGCGTCAACGAGGCCTTGTACGGCGGTGTGGTGCTCGCGACGGCCACGGCACAGGTTGCTGCCTGTGCAATCGTGACTGCTATTTTGACCCCGCTGGTCACCAGCTGGTGCTACAAGCATTTTGAGGGCCAGCAGAGCAACAGCAAGGCAACGACCGACAAGGCCGCCTCAGCCGCCTAATGCCAAGCGGCAATCAAAGCTAAAAACTAGTCACGCCTCAGGGCGGCCACGGGGGATCCCGTGGCCGCCCTGCAGTTTCTGTAGGGTCTCTGGAACACTTTACCCTGCTAAAGCTGGCATAACAGCTAGAGTGAACGTCGTACAAAGGCAAGGAAAAATACCAAACAAATCGGTGAACGGTAGTTGTTCGCGCTCGCATTTCCTGCGGGTTTGTAAAAAACGCCTTTATGATATAAAAAAAGAAACATATAACAGCCCAGATGGAGAGGGTCGCTATGTTATCCTTCTCAAACGGGTGAAATCTTGGGTTTTGGGTTGTAGTTCCAAGGTGGACAAACGTTTTCCCTGCACCAACGTGTGGTGAAGAACGGAAGAAGCCGGTAGTGCAAGCCGAACATTCAAGAATTCAATAAGCAGCGGTGTGAGAGAGCGCCGCATTACACGTAACTAGGAGCGTGGTTACACAATGCAGGAGGCATGGGAAGGCTTCAAGGAAGGCATCTGGACGGGAGAAGTTGACGTCCGAGACTTCATCCAGAAGAACTACACCCCCTACGAGGGCGACGAGTCGTTCCTCGCCGGCCCAACCGAGCGTACCAAGGAGCTGTGGGGCGAGGTTCTCGACCTGCTGCTTAAGGAGCGCGAGCAGGGCGGTGTCCTCGATATGGACACCAAGACCGTTACGGGTATCGTGAGCCACCCCGCTGGCTACATCGATAACGCCCACCGCGAGAAGGAGACCATCGTCGGTCTCCAGACTGACAAGCCGCTCAAGCGCGCGCTGCACGTCAACGGTGGCATCCGCATCGCTTGCCAGGCTGCCAGCCAGCACGGCTATAAGGTCGACGAGAACGTTGTCGAGCGCTACACCTTCGAGCGCAAGACCCACAACGCTGGCGTCTTCGATGTTTACACCCCCGAGATGCGCGCCTGCCGCTCGGCCCACATCATCACCGGTCTGCCCGATGGCTATGGCCGCGGCCGCATCATCGGCGACTACCGTCGTGTTGCCCTGTACGGCGTCGACTACCTGATCAAGGACAAGGAGGCCCAGAAGGCTTCCACCCCGACGGTCATGACCGCCGACAACATCCGCGATCGTGAGGAGCTGCAGGAGCAGATCCGCGCCCTCGGCGAGCTCAAGATGATGGCCGAGACCTATGGTTTCGACATTTCCAACCCTGCTACCAACACGCAGGAGGCCATCCAGTGGATGTACTTCGCCTACCTCGCTTCCGTCAAGGAGCAGAACGGCGCCGCTATGTCCATCGGCCGTACCTCTACGTTCATCGACATCTACGCTGAGCGCGACCTTGCCAACGGTACCTTCACCGAGGAGCAGATCCAGGAGTTCGTGGATCACTTCATCATGAAGCTCCGCATGGTCAAGTTTGCCCGTACCCCCGAGTACCAGGCCCTGTTCACCGGCGATCCGCAGTGGGTCACCGAGTCCATCGGCGGCATGGGTGTTGACGGCCGTACGCTCGTTACCAAGATGAGCTACCGCTACCTGCACACGCTCGAGAACATGGGCACCAGCCCCGAGCCCAACATGACCGTTCTGTGGTCGACCCGTCTGCCCGAGAACTTCAAGAAGTTCTGCGCCAAGACTTCTGTCGCCAGCTCCTCGATCCAGTACGAGAACGACGACCTCATGCGCGTTTACCACGGCGACGACTACGGCATCGCCTGCTGCGTGTCCTCCATGCGCATCGGCAAGGAGATGCAGTTCTTCGGCGCTCGCGCCAACCTGGCCAAGTGCCTGCTGTACGCACTCAACGGCGGTGTTGACGAGGTCTCCAAGAAGCAGGTCGGCCCCAAGTACCGCGCCGTCGAGGGCGATACGCTCGATTACGACGACGTTGTGGCAAAGTACAACGACATGATGAAGTGGCTCGCTGGCGTGTACGTCAACTCGCTGAACATCATTCACTACATGCACGACAAGTATTGCTACGAGCGCATCCAGATGGCTCTGCACGACAAGCACGTGCATCGCTGGTTCGCTACGGGCATCGCTGGCCTTTCCGTCGTGGCTGACTCCCTGTCCGCCATCAAGTACGCCAAGGTCCACCCCGTCCGTGACGAGAACGGCATCATCGTCGACTTCGAGACCGAGGGCGAGTTCCCCAAGTACGGTAACGACGACGACCGCGTCGACCAGATCGCTCACGACGTTGTGCACCAGTTCATGGAGTACATCCGCATGAACGACACCTACCGCAACTCCGTGCCTACGACCTCGGTTCTGACCATTACCTCCAACGTCGTGTACGGTAAGAAGACCGGCTCCACGCCCGACGGCCGCAAGGCTGGCCAGCCGTTCGCCCCGGGTGCTAACCCCATGCACAAGCGCGATAGCCACGGCGCCATCGCTTCGCTGTCTTCGGTTTCCAAGCTCCCGTTCCGTGATGCTCAGGACGGCATCTCCAACACCTTCTCCATCATCCCGGGTGCGCTCGGCAAGGAGGACCAGGTGTTCTTTGGCGATATCGACCTTGATCAGCTGGGCGAGTAACTATTGTTAGTGCTATACTAACAATAACGATTACTGATTAGCGCGCCGGTTTCGGCCGGCGCCTATCGATCGAAGGAGACACATTATGAAGGTTTCTGAAGTTTCCGAGACTCAGGCCGATAACCTGGTCCACATGCTCGACGCTTACGCCGAGAAGGGTGGCCACCACCTGAACATCAACGTCTTCAACCGTGAGACGCTGCTCGACGCTCAGGCTCACCCCGAGAAGTACCCGCAGCTGACCATCCGCGTTTCCGGCTATGCCGTGAACTTCCACACGCTCACCAAGGAGCAGCAGGATGAGGTCATTTCGCGTACCTTCCACAACAAGTTCTAAAGGGATTTAACTCCCGCAGGATCACCGGGGCCGTTTGGGCTACCTCCCAAAACGTCCTCGGACATGCAAGAAGCCCTCGCTGCGCACTTCGTGCGGCGAGGGCTTCTTGCGTCCTGCGGAATATTTTGGGAGGTAGCCCAAACAGCCCCAGCGGGGTCCTGTGTAGTTACCCTTTAGGCGGAACTCTCCTAATGGGTTGAGCGTTCTGGATTCTTGCTTGCTACCGTTTATCGCGTATAGCTACCGTTTGCGGAATAAGTAACACTCCTTAATAAACCGTGTAGAATCTCAGATAAGCACGGAGTTTTCCAGGGAGACGCTGTCCTTTGTTGTGTGCAAGGGGCGGCGTCTCTTTGGCGCTTGGAGGCCGTTCTGCAGCAGGACGGCGGACGTGCGTCACATATTCAAAAGCCAACGTCGAGATGGGTTGTGATGATAATGGGCAAGTACGTAATCGTGGTTGAGTCTGGTTCGGATGTGACGCCGGAGCTCTGCGAGCGCTATGGCATCGTGCGCGTGCCCATGCATGTCACGATTGGTGACGAGACCGTCGAGGACGGCTCGATCGATCCGCTCGAGATTTACTCGCGCTGTAACGAGTTTGGCGTTATGCCCAAGACCAGTGGCTGCTCGCCTGCGGATTTTGCTCACGTGTACGACCGCATTCATGCCGAGCAGCCCGATGCGACCATTTTGCATCTTGCATATTCCGAGGCCACGACCTGTTCGCATCAGTCCTCGAAGATTGCAGCGGAGGGGCGCGACTACGTGTTCTCCATGGACGCGCGCTTTGTCTCGGTAGGCCAGTCGCTCGTTGTCGTCGAGACTGCCAAATACATCGAGGCCCACCCCGATGCCACCGTTGACGAAATTTTCGCCTTCACCAATTCGGTGATGGACCGCGTGCTGTTGGGCTTTGTCCCAACCGATCTCGCCTTCCTTAAGGCCGGCGGTCGCTTGTCCAACGTCGCGTTCCTAGGCGCCCATCTGCTCAAGATTAAGCCCTGCATCGAGGTGACGGGCGGCAAGTTCGTGGCGACCAAGAAGTTCCGCGGTTCTATGCTCAAGTGCGCCCGTGCCTTTCTTGACCACATGGTAGCGAAGGGCGAGATCGACTACTCGCATATTGGCCTGGCGTATTCGGTGGGTCTTTCCGAGGAGTTGCGCGACGACATGGAAGTCTATGCGCATGAACTCGGCTTTAAGGACGTTACCTGGACTCAGGTTGGTGGCGTCATCTCGAGCCACTGCGGCCCGACCGCCTTCGGTGCGGTGCTCACGCTTAAGGCGTAAAGGCCTGGCGTCTATTGATATCTATCGCCACAGCGGCGGGCGGGTTGCGACAACCCTCCCGCCGCTCTTGCGTAGGGCCAAATAGGACAACCCAATTGGCCGCCAAACCGTTTCACCATCATGCGTATGGGCTAGAATGGCTCTGGCATTTTAATTGGCAATAAACAAAGAGAGGCAAGGTTGCGGGAATGGCTGAGATGACGCTTGAGGGTGTGGATGCTCGTCCCGAGGACTCTGCGTTTACCCTGGGCCGCGTACATTCGATTGAAACGATGGGAACGGTCGACGGACCCGGCATCCGCTTTGTGGTGTTTGTTCAGGGCTGCCCCATGCGTTGTGCGTATTGCCACAACCCCGATACCTGGTCGGTTAACGGCGGCACCATGGTGACCGTCGAGCACCTGATGGACGAGTTCCAGAGTAACCATGAGTTTTACCGCAGCGGCGGAATTACGGTTTCGGGTGGCGAGCCGCTCCTGCAGCCCGAGTTTTTGGCCGACCTGTTCCGTGCCATGCATAACAACCCCGATGGTCGCGTGCACACCTGCCTTGATAGCTGCGGATATGCGTTTGATCCCAAGCATCCGGAGAAGTTCGATGCTGTGCTCAACGAGACCGATATGGTGCTGCTCGACATTAAACACGCCGATCCCGTCGAGCATAAAAAGTTGACCGGTTGCGATCCCGCACGCATTCTGGCGTTTGGTGATGAGCTCGCGCGTCGCAAGATCAAGGTCGTTATCCGTCACGTGGTGGTGCCGGGCATTACCGACACGGTGGAGGAGTGCGAGGCACTCGGCCGCCTGATTGCCCCGTGGCATAACGTGGTCGGCCTGGAGATGCTGCCGTATCACACGATGGGTGTCGTCAAGTACGAGCAGCTGGGCATTCCCTATAAGCTTGAGGGCGTGCCCCAGATGGATACCGCGCGCATGCCCGAGCTGCGTAATGCCGTTATGGCCGGCATGAAAAAGCGCCGCGCGGAGCTCAAAAACGCCATCGGCTAGCGGCACTCATTGGGGAAAGACTTAAATGAGTGCCCTTGGGCACCTAGTTGATTGCTAAAGAACCCCGTCAAGTTGCGGTGGAATAGTTCTTGTGTATCGGCCTATGCCGCCCAAACAGGAACTATTTCACCGCAACTGCGTTTTGGGCAGAGATGCGCAACAGAATTGTGCCATTTGGATAAATACGCCTGTGGTTTCTTCAAAGACACCTTAAACGCGACTGAATGTCTTCGGTAAGAAATGCCTGCTCGGTATTATGCTGCTCGTATATGAACGGTAGCAGTCAGGAGACCACGTGCGAAAGGGCGCATCGCGGGACGAGTATGTGCCGCAACATGGCAGCAGATATGAGACGAAGGGCACGTCTTCGCGTGGCCTTGCAGACGCTCGCATCCGCGTGACGAAGATTGCCGCCATTGGGATGCTAACGTTGGCGGTTATTATCCTCGGAATTACCGCCAAAACCTACGCATCGGAGCGAATGGCACGCTCGGATGCGTCAACGGTACAGACGCAAAACAAAAAGGTCTCTGAATCTAAAGCCACCGCAAGCCAAACCCTGTCGACAGCGAGCCTCAAGACGAGGCTTTCGAAGGCGGACCTTACCGATATTCCCTCAGGCGATACCGTGCAGACCTTCTCACTGGTTGATGACCAGATCCCCGCCCTGGAGGATGAGAGCCTCGCGGTGCTTCAAGATGCCCTTGATCAGGCCCAGGAATTGGGCGATGCGGGCGCGGTGTTTTACGATCTGTCGAGCGGCAAGGGCGTGACGTATAACGCCGATGCCGAGGTTTACGGCGCGAGTAGCTACAAGGCGCTCTATGCGTTGTACATCTGCGAATCTCTGGTCGAGACGGGCCAGGTCTCACTCGATGATTCCCTTGGCACCTATGGTGGCTACAACATGGGCTGGCAGACGGTGCGCGACCTGATCGAGGCCTCGGTCGTTAATTCGGACAACGATTCGTTTATTGCGTTACGCGCGGCGTTTGACCGCGTCGGTTACGAGGATTGGATTGTCGGTCTTGGCATCGATTACGATGCCGCACTCGATCCGATGAGTGATTTTCCCACCTATTGCCCGCGCACCTCGGCCAAGTTGTGGCGCGAAATGAGCGAGTATTTGAGCTGTGATACCGAGACGTCGCAATGGCTATCGGGCCTTCTGGCCTCTACGACCCGATCGTTTATTCGTGACGGCATTGCGGACGACCAAGCTTTGGTGCGCAACAAGGCCGGCTGGATCAGCGAGGCAGGTTGCAATGCGACGTGCGATGCGGGTCTCATCGATGTCAGCGGCGACACCTACATTATGAGCATCATGACATCGATGCCATGGAGTGACCGTTCGAGCGAGGTCGTGGCCGCCATCGCCAAGGCGCTCTATGATACCCGCGCTGCACTGGCTTAGCGTGTTCGTTTGGCGTTGGCAAACAAAATGCTGGTACCATACCGTGGTTGAGAATTTCGTATAGGTTTGGGGAATGGTATGGCTACCATCGCGATTATCGGTGCGCTCGAAAAAGAGATCATGCAGATTAAGGAAGAGCTGAGCGACGTTTGCGAGGCACGGGAGGCAGGCTTGACCGTTGTGAGCGGTGGGCTCGACGGCCTGACAGTTGTCGCCACAACGGCGGGCATGGGCACGGTGAACGCTGCCGCTGCGACACAGCACCTCATTAGCAAGTATGCTCCGCAGGCTGTTGTGTTTTCGGGCATTGCGGGCGGTTTGAACCCCAAGCTCCATATCGACGATGTGGTCATCGGCAAACGCCTGCGCTATCTGGATACCGATACCGCGCTTATCGCCGAGTCTGCACCGGGACTCGAAGAGTTTGCCTCGACGCCTTCGCTGGTCGATATTGCCGCCGACGTGCTTGCTGAGCGTGGCTTTGTCGATGCTTCGACAAATGCAGCCGCTTCGAACGAGGGTGCAAAGCAGTTTCTGGTCGGCACAATTGCCACGGGCAACCGTTTTGTGACGGGTGCCGCCATGCGCAGTGACGCGATCGAGGCGACGCATGCCGATTGTGTCGGCATGGAGGGCGCGGCAATTGCCCATGTCGCAACCAAAAATGGTGTCGATTGCCTGGTGTTGCGCGCTATCAGCGATAATTGTGACGAGGCGTACGATGCGATTTGCGACCGCGAGTTCGACCTGTTCGAGTATGCCCGTACCGCGAGTGGCATTACGCTCGATATCGTTCGCCGTATCGCTGCTATCTACTAGCGCGCTCTTTTGTAAGAACCTACGACCAAGGAGTGTCCATGGCCGATTCCATTAACTACCAGCTTGCCAAGTTCGTCGCCAGCTACGGCAAGGTTTCGCAGATCCCCGAGTCCACCTGTCCCGAGGTGAGCTTTGTGGGCCGCTCCAACGTGGGCAAGTCCTCCATCATGAACAAGCTTTTTGGCCGCAAGAACCTGGTCAAGGTTTCGAGTACGCCGGGCAAAACGAGCAACATCAACTTCTTTGAGGCCGATGACGTGCATTTTGTCGACCTGCCGGGTTACGGTTTCGCCCGTCGCTCCAAAGCGGAGCGCGATCGCTGGGCCGAGCTTATCGGCGACTTCTTTGACTCCGAGCGCAGCTTTAACCTAGTTGTATCGCTGGTTGACATTCGTCACGACCCCAGCAAGCTCGATCATGACATGATCGACTACCTGCAAGGCAATGAGTTTAACTTTATCGTCTGCCTCACCAAAGCCGACAAGCTCAGCCGCACCCAGCAGGCCCGCCAGGCAGCAGCCATCAAAAAGCAGCTCAACGTCCCGGCCGAGAACGTAATCATCACAAGCTCCCAGACCGGTACCGGTATCGACGAACTCAAAAAGCGCATCGCCGAAGCTTGCCTCTAATCGGGTTTTCGCTCACCAAAAGCTCCTGTCTATATCATCTCAGTGATAGTAATTGGTAAACTATCACTGAGGTGATATTTTTAGGAGGTCAGCATGGAGCTATGGCATGGGTCGGAGGTTGTTGTCGAGCATCCGTCGCTGGATAGGTGTAGACAGTTCAACGATTATGGACGTGGGTTTTATTGCACGCCACATGAGGAAATGGCGATGGAATGGGCATGTCGGACTGAGGCTGATGGCATCGCGAACCGATATGAGCTTGATTTAGATGGCCTTGCGATTTTGGATTTGGAATCAGGTGAGTTCTCGATTCTCAATTGGCTTGCAATTCTGGCGAATAACAGAGAGTTCAATGTTTCAACGCCATTGGCGCGTGAAGGGCTTCGATTTCTACTCGATAACTGTTTGATTGATATTTCTTCATATGACGTTATTCGGGGCTATCGTGCTGACGACTCCTATTTTTCTTTTGCAAGACAGTTTGTCAGCGGCATGATATCGCTCAGACAGCTGCAACGTATCATGCGCTTGGGTGATTTGGGTATTCAATATGCTCTTATGAGCGAGCGCGCTTTTTCGGTGATTAGATTCTGCGATTGGAAGCAGGCTTCGGGGTCTGAGTTTTATCCTAAGCGTTTTGAGCGTGAGCAGAATGCTCGACGCAAATACTTGGATACGGTCAACGGGTTCGATACCGAAGGTATCGACATTAGGGATTTAATGGCAGGGAGGGTTGATTTAAATGATCCAAGAGTTGACGGATTGTGGACCGAGTAGAACATATCCCGTCTATTATCTTGAGGACGCAATGAACAACCTCGGCGACTGCTTCGACTATGCCGTCAATGACTATGGAGCAGAAGGATCTGAAGTTGCTGAACTCTTTTGCCTGAGCGGGGTTGCCCGCGAGTTTGAGCGTGGCAACGCATGGGTCGTATCGGGAAAATCGGGCGTTGAGTTGTTCGCACTTATCGCCGAAAGGTCGGGCTATGAAGCCAGGTCAATGCCGGACCGCACCTATCGATTTGAGAAGACGCCGGAATACTGGACAGGCTGGATATTGGCATACCTGCAATGGCGCCTTGGAGAGTCTTTCGAAAATCTTCTGCATGTTGTTCCGTTTGACGCACTGCGCAACCTGTACTATCCCTGGCACGAAGCCTCGGAGGAACGTGTGGCGAGTCTTGTTTGCGATATGGCGAAGAAAACATCTCGTCAAACCAAGCTGGCGCTAGCAAGAAAGCGGCTCAAGAAAACCCAACAAGACCTGGCATACGAATCGGGCGTGTCACTCCGCTCAATCCAAATGTACGAACAACGCCAGAGAAACATCAACGAAGCCTCGGTAACAACCGTAAGGGATATAGCAAAAGCCCTACACTGCAGCATCGAAGACCTCCTAGAGCCAGTCTTCGAATACAAAGAAACCAGCGCCGCCTAAAGGGGATTCTGTCCACTGATTGCTCAACTTGTGGTTCACCAAGGGCAATTTGAGCAGCGAAGCCGGCTGCCTAGTGGGGACATGCAGGCCTTCTAGGTATCTCAATCCGCCTACGCATTGAAATGCCCCGCTAAGCTAAAGTGCTCGGCGGGGCATATCTCGATTGACGATGTTAGCAGGGGCTGAACTTTAATATGCCGCGAGTAAGAGGCGTCTGCATTTAGCAATTAAAGTTAATTATTCAATTCGGGCGCTCAGCCAGTATTCTCCATTTGAAGCTAAGATTGCGTACGTAATTCCATTTTTGACAGTTGGCGTATCTACGCAGGCAGCACCAATCTCCTTAGCGTCGGAAAATGAAAGTGTTGGATCGATTGCTTGTATAGTTGCCAATGCTGTCGCCGCGGCATAGTCGGAGTTTTCGAAGTACATGACTATGTTTTTGAAGCAGTTTTCGGATCCAAGATAGCTGAGTAGCACCGGGTTACTCGAGTCCGAAAAGAAGCCTCCAATACCGGCAATCTTTGAACCGTTTTTGATCTGAAGTTCGAGCCCATGCCGCTATCGTCTAGTTCGTAATCCGCATTCATGCTGCTGCAGTTGGGGATATCGGAGAATTCCTCGTTAAGTCGATCAATAAAGCCTTCAGGTGAAATTGAAAACTTTCCGTCGCCAAGAAAAGATGTGATTTCCTTCTCGTTGCGGGTGTCAACGACCTCTCCGCATCTCTCGCATTCTCGTATTTCCTTTGAGGTGGCGTCTACGTAGTCGACTTCTTTGGTCCACGAGCCCGGTTGGTGTCCGAGTGGCTCCCCTTTCGTTTCGCCGCAACGCTGGCAGGTCTTCGGTGTCGTACAAGTTGCTTCTTCCCATTCGTGCCCGAGAGGTTCTCCCTCGGTTTTGCCGCAACTTTTGCATACACGAGGGCTAGTGCAGGTTGCATTGGCCCATAGTTTGTGGCTACAAAATAATTGAGGAAACAGCATGGGCAAACTGAAGATGATGCCAACTGCCACGGCAGCTGCGATTGCCGCTCGTTTTTTTATTGCCTAATTTATGAATGGCCCGCGTTAGAAGTGAGCCGTTTTCTTCATTTTTGCGTGCGCCGTCATCTTCGTTTGATGGCGGAATTTCAGAGGAGGGGGTGTCGCTAGCACCATCAGAAAACTGCTCGGCTTTGAAATCTGGCTTCCGCTCGTCGGACTCGCTGAGTGCCTTTTCCTCGTCGGGCTCCTTCATCTCGTCATTCATGTTTATCGAGGCTCCTTCCTAGCTATGAATCTGCGATGGGCATTTTTGATAAGCGGAATGGCTGGTGACATAAATATATCCCAGTTTGGGATATATCAAAATGGAATATAGCGTAAACGGCATGAACGTTGATGCTAGCAGGACATGCGGAAAATGCCTTTCCCAGATTCGTCGGGAGCAAGGTATCACTCAGGTTGAACTCGCAAGGAAGCTGAGGGTACCTCAGTCGTTCATCTCGAAAGTCGAGACCGGAGAACGCAGTCTTAGGGTTTATGAGCAGTTCGCCTATGCAGAGGCACTTGGAATTGCCGTCGGAGTCCTCGTGCAAAGACTCGAGGCGGATCTGAATGGCGGAGATAAATAGATTGCGCCGCGCATCGGTCGATTATTAAATCAGTGCTATGGGGCTAAAAAAGATGTCATGGGTTAACCTCCAACAGCAAGAGTCTAAATATCAGCCCGGCGCCCCTTCAAAGCGTGGGTCCCTGTAGACATCGCCGGCGGCAATGTTGTTGTAGGGTCACCCAGGGGCATCCCCTTAAAAACATTCCGCACTGATATTTTCTGTATTGAAGACGTCGATGATGCGCCCGTATAC
>ERZ773170.1266-NODE-1266-length-19906-cov-88.262002_pt1 | contig 19906 bp, 19 predicted proteins | sample MGYA00581002_ERZ773170 | MGnify/ENA primary metagenome ERZ773170 (study PRJEB29015, sample SAMEA2737811) | human gut metagenome | biome: human gut; feature: human-associated habitat; material: faeces | place: China | collected 2012 ... | reverse complement strand
ATTCCCAGTTCTCCCAGCCTCGTCCGCATTCAGCTACCTGGCGTCTCGACTACGATCGCCAGCTCTGTTCGTTCTATCGCATCAATGCTGCTCTGTCAGGCAGATACCTGTCTTCTCCAGATACGAATATCGAGAAGCATGACCAGGCATATCAGTTGTGGAAGTTCACTCTTCAGCAGCGATTCCTGGATGCCGTTAATTTGAACTTCACGGTAGATAATCTCTTCGATTATACACCAGAGAAGTATTATTGGAGTTCGGCGATGACCACCGGTCGCACCTTCTCAGTGGGAGTTTCGGTTGACATCGACCGCATCGTGAATCTCTTCTAGAAACCGCCATCTGGCAGTTTCCAGACCCAAAATAGGTTAAAAAAGCCATAGTGAAGGATGCTTTTCTTCAAATTATGCCGTACTTTCGGTATAAAATCGTAATTTTGCAGTGATTTAAAACCTATTCATTCAAAATTATGATACGAAGAATCATTCTAACTATGGCTTTTTTGGCTAGCCTTTCATTATCAGCCAAGGATGTGAACATGGGCAGTTGGCAGATCGTTCCATTGCCTCAGCAAGTCAAGGAGATGAGCAGCGCTCCTTTCCGCATCACAGCCAAAACTTCAATCTATTATGCTGCTGGAGATGAGAAGCAGAAGAAGGACGCCGAGTTCCTGGCATCTCATATCAAGGAGGTAACCGGTATCGGGGTAAAGACTACCGACAAGCAGACGAAGGGTCAGATCCGTCTGGCGCTGAATGCTGGCGATACCCAGTCTGAGGCTTATTCTCTGGTGGTCAACAAGAATGGCATCACCATTTCAGCCACCTCTCATGTAGGTATCTTCTATGGCATCCAGAGTGTGATGAAGGCATTGCCTATCACCCGGAATGTGAAGAGCGTTTCTCTTCCTGCTGCCGAGGTTACCGATGCTCCCCGCTTTGCTTATCGTGCATTCATGATTGATGTGGGCCGTCATTATTTCAGCGTACCTTATCTCAAGAAGTTGATTGATGTCTTTGCGATGCACAACATCAATTATTTCCACTGGCATCTTACCGAGGATCAGGGCTGGCGTCTTGAAATCAAGAAGTATCCGATGCTTACCCAGATCGGTTCCAAGCGCAAGGAAACCATCCTGCCAACCAACAAGAACGAGTTTGATGGTGTTCCTGTATCAGGTTATTATACCCAGGAGGAAGCACGCGAAATTGTGAAGTATGCAGCCGACCGATACATCACCGTGATTCCGGAGGTGGATATGCCGGGTCACATGCTGGCAGCCCTGGCATCTTATCCGGAGTTGGGCTGTACAGGTGGTCCTTACGAGGTAGCTACCCGTTTTGGTGTTTTCGAGGATGTTTTGTGTGCCGGCAAGGCGAAGACCCTTCAGTTTGCCAAGGACGTGATGGATGAAATCATGGATATTTTCCCATCAGAGTATATTCATATTGGTGGTGATGAGTGTCCAAAGAACCGTTGGAAGGTTTGCGAGAACTGTCAGAAGAAGATTGCAGAGCTCGGCATCCAGGAGCTTCCTAAGCACAGCAAGGAGGAGCAGCTCCAGACCTGGTTTATGGGTGAGATAGAGAAGCAGATCAGAAACCGTGGCAGAAAGATGATGGGTTGGGATGAGATTCTGGAAGGAACTCCATCCAAGGACATCACCGTTTGCGGTTGGACCAGTGTGAATGCCAGCATCCGTTCAGCCCGTGAAGGTCATCCAACCATCGTGGCTCCTATCAGCAATTTCTATTTCAGCAATCCTCGCATCAACAAGATAGAGGGTATTCCTAGCATCCAGCGAGTATATGATCTCGATCCTTGCTCTGATAAGCTGACTCCTGCCGAGCAGAAGAACATCATCGGTGCCGAGGGTTGTATCTGGACTGAGTGGGTGAAGGATGCCGAGAAGATGGAGTGGGAGCTGTTGCCAAGACTTGCCGCCCTTTCTGAGGTTCAGTGGACTGCCAAGGATAAGCGCAACCTGGAGAACTTCTTCCCAAGAATGCTCCACATGCAGGATCTCTACCGCCTCTACGGCTTGAATTACAAGGCTGATATCGAGGATGCCGTGAAGAAGCATCTGGAAGAAAAGAAGTAATATTTGTAGATAGCTCCGCCCTAACTATATAAAAATAGGTAGTTAGGGCGGTGTTATCGTTTATAGGTGCGCCCTAACTATGTTAAAAAAGGTAGTTAGGGCGGTACTATCCTTGCAGATTTCATTTTTTTTGTTTATCTTTGCACCGTAAGATTTAGTATAAATGAAATAAAATCAGAAAGTTATGGATGCAAACGGAATAATAGGACGTGAATATGAGCAGAAACTCATTCTGGAACGTTGTAAAAGCAACAAGGCAGAACTGATAGCTATCTATGGTCGTAGGCGCGTAGGAAAGACTTTTCTGGTTCGAAAAATGTTCAACGACCAGTTTGCCTTTTCCTTTATTGGTATGTATGAAGTGAGCCGTGCGGTACAGCTGGAGCAGTTTCGGATGGCGTTGGCGCAGCATGCTAAGCAGACCGTGCCCAAGCTGAAAACCTGGTTTGAGGCTTTTGCTGCTTTGCGTGAATATCTGTCGGGCTTATCTCTGCAGGAACCGATTGTTCTGTTCTTTGATGAGTTGCCTTGGATGGATACGCCCAAAAGCAATTTTATCGCAGCTTTCAGTTATTTCTGGAATTCATGGGCTTCTATGGTCCCTCAACTGAAACTTATCGTCTGTGGCTCTTCCACCACGTGGATGTTGTCTAAGTTTATAGGCGATAAGGGCGGATTGTATGGTCGCGTTACCCGGCAGATCTATCTGGCTCCATTCTCTCTGAGCGAGACAGAACTGTTCTTAAACGAATGGAAAGGCCTTGCTCTTACCCGCCAGCAGGTATTGGATGTGTATATGATATTGGGTGGTATTCCTTATTATCTTGATATGCTGGAGCGTGGTGTGCCGTTAGATGTGTGCATCGACAGACTGTTTTTCTCGCAGGATTCGCCATTACGTGGAGAATTCGATTTCCTCTTCCGTTCCCTCTTTAATGACTCCAAGCATTATCGCAAGATAGTAGAGGTGCTTTCTGAAAAAATGAAGGGGATGACCCGTAAGGAATTGATGGATGAGTTGAAACTGAAAGGCGGTGGACAGTTATCAGAAATCCTGGAGAATCTGAAGAAATGCGATTTTATCAGGAAATATGCTACCATAGGAAAGAGTGAAAGGGATGCCCTATATCAGTTAACTGACTTATACTCATTGTTCTATACCCGTTTTGTGGCAAATAACAGTGGGCAGGATAAGAACTTCTGGAGTAACATGCGCAATTCGGGAAGTAGAACAGCCTGGAGCGGTTATGCTTTCGAACAGGTATGCCTACATCATATCCCACAGATCAAGAAGGCATTGGGTATTTCTGGTGTTTTGGCGAATGTTTATTCCTGGTCCTGCCGTCCTTTTGTAGATTCTACTGGTGCAGAATGGCGAGGAGGTCAGATAGATATGCTGATAGACCGTGCTGATGGAGCTATCAATATCTGTGAGATGAAATATGCCAAGGATGAGTTTGTGATAGATGCCAGCTATGAGCAGCGGCTGCGTGACAGGATGTCTTCCTTCTCTGTGGCGACGAAGACGAAGAAGGCATTGCTGCATACTTTCATCACGACTTATGGGGTGAAGCAGAATATGCATAGTGGATTGGTGAATAGTGAAGTAAGGATGAATGATCTCTTTGGATAAATGGTATTTTAATGTCCGTTTTCAAAACTGATACTGTCCCCATGAGATATTGTCTTATTTGGTTTTAATGGAGTTTCAGAAAATGTAAATCCCCAATCTGTTGAACTTTACAGATTGGGGATTTCTCAAGTTTATACATTATTCTCCTAAGATAGTATCAAACATTTCATCAACAGAATTCCAATGGGTAACTCTGCCTTTCTCCTTGTCTTCTTCGGCAAGTACCAACAATTGAGGTTCGTTTATTGCTAATGTATTCATACTTACTCCTTTTTTAAAACATTCATCAATTTACAGCAGCAAAAATACGTTTTTTCTCTAAACTACCAAGTAAATTAAAAGATTTTTTTTATTTTGGTATAGAGTACCCGTTTTTATGTGCTAATTTCATGGATTTACTGTCTCTTGGAGATATGATGGATAGAATGTCCGTTACTTTGTGCTTTTGCGGCACTTGATTCTGATACCTTTATATATAGGGGCATCTTTGTTTCTTTGATAGAGACAGAGGTACCCCTGTCATTTTTTATAACATCAAAAATACATACGTATTATGTCAAGAAACAAGAAAGTATCTTCATTACACCCGAAGCAAGACAGGTCAACGCCTCACCATCCGATGGGAGAAGGAGATGCAGGAGTTATTGGAAAAGTTTCAGGCGCAGACCGTCACCTCACCTTATCTCTTCCCTTTCCTTGTTGATGAAGGGAATAAAAGCCAGTGTAAAACTATTGACAAAAAGCGAGATAAAAAACGCCTGTATCACAATGCTGAAGCCCGTATCTCCTACCATCTCAGGAAGTTAGAAGTTAAGATAGGAATCAAGGGCAAGCTTACCCTTTATGTCGCCTGCCATTCCTGGGCAGCGGCAGCAAGAGACAACCAGATCCCAATCTCGGTCATCAGCGAGGCATTGGGGCATCATTCCGAAATCACCACGCAAATCTATCTCCGCTCCATCAAAAGCGCAGAAGTGGATGATGCCAACGCTAAAATTCTGGCAGTCCTATAAGCCGTAAAAATGAATAAAAAGAGGGCTTTTGCAAAATGAACTAAAATGAACCAAAATGAACCAATTTTTCTGAATCTTTACATAAGAGACACAGAAAAGCCGAAAACATTCGTTCTATCAACGACTTATCAGATTACGATCAAAATGATTGCTGAAAAATTGTTGATTTTCGTAGAAGAACATTAAATTTTTAACATACATAATTTGCTAGTTTCCAACTTTTTTCGTATTTTTGCAACGAGATTCTGTGTCTCTTATGTAGAGATTCAGAAGAAAGGGAGTGATTTAGGGAAGGGTTTTAAGACAAAGGAATCGGATAGCTAATCATTCCAAGGGTTGCAGACTATCATGCTCTTGGGTCAGGAGTACGTCTGTGATTAGAGGTTTCCGGTATGGGGAATAGACTAACCAACCCTTTCTTTCCAAGTGTTTTGAAACATGAATTCACGACACGGGGGAATGAGAATTGTATCCTGACCGAAACGGAAAAAATAAACAATGTTACAACCAGACAACGAGAAGAGTTGGTACGCATTCAAGATATTTTTTGGAAAAGGAAAGCCTATAAAAGCTTATTTCGTTACCAATGAGATAGAACACATTTATGATGTGAAACAAGAATATTGGGACGAGAATAAGAAAAAGAGACTGGTGAAGGAAGTTCCCATTATGCCATCTCTCATTCTTTTTCGTTCTACGAGAATAGAAGCCGAAGAGATTGAACGCAAATTTCTCAACAAAGTGATGCTCTATCGTGGAAAGAATTCTGAGAACTTGAAAGAACCTTCAAAAATTTCAGAACGTGAAGTGAAAATCTTCAATATAGTCGCAACTTCTGGTGTTGAAGGACTGGATTTTTACGATGAGTATAATCCGAAGTTTACCAAAGGCGACAAGTTCCGAGTCATAGAAGGTCCTTTGAAAGGAGCGGAAGGCTATGTCGTCCGTATCAAAAAAGATCATAAACTTTATGTGAGTATCAAGGGATTGTGTGCTGTTACGACAGGATATATTCCCAAGGCTTTCTTACAGAAAATAGAATAGAGTATATGGTCTTTTGACTATTCTACTCTAATAAAATCTGTGGAAAAAAAACAGACCGCACAGGTGGAACAAAGAGATTATTAAAATAAAATAGTTATTTAGTGAAGATATTCACTTAAATCCTTGGTGATTACGAAATTTAATCGTACTTTTGTCGCTATGTTAGCAATAAAAATGTATGATTATGGCAAATGACAATAATATACAGCCTGTGGCAGATGATTCACAGATAGTACTCTATCAACCAGATGATAGCATTAGGTTGGAGGTGAAACTGGATCAAGATACAGTTTGGCTTACCCAAGGCCTATTCCCCGATAATCATATAGATATTAGAAAATGGCGTAACGAGTCTCATGACTGCTGGCTTATTTATAGATGATAGCCTCTATCATTGTGGTCATTCCTTAAACGCCAATGGCGGTCATAAGATTTCCGCCATAACCCTGATGGGAACCTCTCCAGAGGTAATCCTCTCAGACGTAGAATAAAACCGTATTCCTCATTCGAGTGGCGACGAGCGCAGAGCGATATTGCGGTGGGGAACAAATATAACTTTTTTCAAAAACTGATAGGTGTAACTATTCTTAATATAGTGGGGACTCCGTAATGGTGATATACGTATGGCATAGGTTATAAAAAGAGGTTTGCGGAATGTTTTTTCGTGAAAAATATAACTAAAAACTTGTAAGTTATTAATATTATTATTAACTTTGCAGCGGAATTTATCACTCTTAAAGAAGTAGGACTAATAACAATGAATTATGGCAATAATGGAAAATCAGAAATCCATCTTGAGGAAACTACGCGAAAAGTTTAGCTACACCCAAGGTGAGGTCAGTAAGTATCTTGGTATCTCCCAGCCTGCATATCAAAAATATGAAACAGGTGAAACTGAGGTCTCAATGGAGGGCTTGGCTAAATTGGCTCGTCTCTATAGCATCGATGAATATGATATTCTGTCAGGCAATATTCAGCGTGCAGAACTTGCCTTCGCTTTTAGGAAGAATGGTGAGGCCAACCTTGAGGATGTGGCTCATTTCCAGCAAATAGTAACTAATTATATTATGATGTGCGATGAGCTTGAGAAAGACAGATAAGATTCGATTGACTAATTTTGCCAACGGATTAAGAGCAAAATTTGGCATCCAACAGACACAACCTGTTAGTATTCATCAGCTATTGAGAGCAAACGGCATCATTGCTAGCTTTCAGCCTTTATCAAAAGGATTTGAGGGAATGGCGGTAAAACTTACAGATAACACCAATGGTGTAAAACGTTTTATGCTCATAAATACCAATAGTATATATTGCCGTCAAAGATTCACAGCTTGTCATGAACTCTATCACCTTCTTTATCAAGACAACTTTATGGTATCTTATGATGTTGATGATGTAAACAATCAGACTAAGGACAACGAGGAACATTTTGCTGATTATTTTGCTCGTTGTTTGTTGTTGCCTATTGATGGTATCTGGCAGCAGATACCAGAGTCAGAATATAAGATAGATACCATTTCTTTGGCTACTATCTTGAAAATCGAGCAGAATTATCGCTGTTCTCGTAGCTGCCTTCTGTTGAGATTGAAAGAGATGGGAGTGATTTCGGAAACAGTATTTGAGAGCTTCAGTTATAATGTGATTAGAAGTGCGGTAGAGTATGGTTATCCCATAAATTTGTATACTCCTAATGGTTGTAAGGAATTGGTAGGGGATTATAATGTGAAAGCTCGCCAATTATATGATCAAGGCTTGATTTCACAGGCTAAGTACTTTAGTTTGTTGAAGGACATGGGCATTGAGTTAAGAAAGGAAAATTGTGATGGCAAGGGCGAAAGTTATATTAGTTGATTCGGATGTCATATCTCATTTTATCTCCGCTGGACATATTTATGATTTGGACAAGATATTGTCCCCTCATCATCTTCTGATAGTAGAGCAAGTATACAAAGAAGCAACCTATCATCCTTGGGATGATTCACGAAAGGGGGAGGTTGATTCCTGGTTGGCGAAAAGCAAGGCTGAGAAGATTAGTTTTCCTAGACAACGCATGATTGTAGAGGAGTACTATAGCTTGAAACATTTCAATAAGAGATATGGTGATGGCGAATGTGCATGTATGGCAATGGCAAAATATGGTAAAGAGTCTATTGCTAGCAGTAACTTTCGGGATGTGGCAGAATATTGTGATGCGAATGGAATAGAGTATATAGGCGTTTTGGATATTTTGCAAATTGCTTTAAATAAAGGAATATGGGATGTTGAAAAATGCAATAAGTTTATTCATGATGTTGTGATTATCAATCAAGCCCGTTTTTCTGTAGATGAGATTGGAAATTATAAATCTAAAATAGACCTTAGCAGTTTCTAAGCTAATGTCTATTGAAAAGGTACATGAGGAATCCCTAAGACCGAATAGATCAAAATAATAAAAAATGGCTACCCGTTACTATATTACATTTCATTCTTCGACGTACGATACAACGAAGAGATATTCTTCTTGTTTACAGATACTTTCGAAAGACAATCTTGTGGCTATTGGACAAGATATAGCCTTGAAGATTCCAATGTCTTGGTCGAAAGAGAAGATGGCAGATTATATATCATCCTATGTCGTATCCCATCCCGAAGAAATGGTATCGATATTAGATGATGAGGAAATAGTCCTTGCTCACGATATCATATCAGGTGGCAAGGGAAATGTTCTTTGGAAACGCCACTTGCTCAAATATCACCATTTGAAATGTATGGTTTGGGTAGTGGTCAATAATGCAAACAGAGGCAAGGATGGATTTGTGATGCTGGATGAGATAAGTGGGGCATTTGCTCCCTATGTCGAACAGCGATATGCTGCGGCTAAAGTGAACGTGGAGGCAGCTAAAACAAAACCTGCTCAATCACGTTTCTATCTCAGAAACCTGAAATCAAAACTGGATGACCTGGATATAGACCAACTCAAGTATCTTCATCTCCTTTTTGAGATGAACTACATGGAGGATTGCCATTTCTGGTTCCGTGATGAATGGTTTGTTGATGGTTACTACGAATGCTATTACGATTGGTATCGCAATGACTGCAAGACCACCCCGTATGATTTGAATCAGATGGTTTTTGATATCCTGGAAGAGTGGAAGGAGCGAGGCTATAAGGAATATCGACCAGCGATGGAAAGCATCAAGAAATGGTGTAGTTGCAAATGGAATAAGTTTGAGTCAGATCATCAAGCCGAAGTTTCTGCCGCTTTTGATGCTGCAATAGTTCATGAAGAAGAGCGGGAAGTATCCCGAAGTCTGTTCCCATTCATTCATAATGTACATGAGTATATCCGCAACAAGCAATATCAGGAAGCCATTTCTTTAATCTTCTGTTTGTTCGACCATTTAGGTAAGGCATATAGAAAACATGAAAGGTGGTTTGATTCATATTGGTGTGGTGGAGTTCAGACAAGTGTTGTTCTATTCTTAGATGTACTGCGTCATCTGTACTGTCATTTGCGCCAACATCCAGATATTCCTTGGCAGACGAAGGATGCAATGGATTTCCATCTGTTGCTGACCAATAAGCATCATCGTCTCTTTGGTGACCTGGAGTTAGCCTGGGGTGATTCTCGTATGGAAGATATGCTTAACGACGATAGTCCCTATTGCGACTATAGCAATATGGAAGATGAATTATATGGGTATCTGGAGAGGATGATAGGGCAAAGTCAGCCCCAATAGAGTATCGAGCTCTTAAAGACAGGTGGGGCAAATCGTTACGATGTTGAAAAGATAGAGGAGGTGAAGGAGTGAGCTTAGCAATCCTTCACCCTACAAAGATAATGCAAACGAGCGCAATGAAAACTAGCTTTCAAATTGCCGAGTGCAGCTTATCTTCTGTAAAACGATATAAAATAACTTTTATCAAAAACAGATACGTGTAACTACTTGTAATATAGTGGTGACGCTGTAATGGTGATATACATATAACTTTTTGTTATGGATTTTAAGGAAGAATATAAAAATATAATAACAACTTTGTCGGAAGCCTTATTCAAAGATTTTGTTAAGCAATATGTTATGTCATATTGGAATACTGACGAGGTCGAAATATCAGATGGTCCTTGGGATGGTGGAGTTGATATAGTATACTATAAAAACGAAATCGCTCAAAAGAAAAATATTCAAATTACTGTTCAAGATAAATTTGAAGTGAAGTTGATGAAAGATGTAGAAAAGTCTAAAAGAAATGTTGATAAATATGGCTATCAATCATCTTTGTATTTCTTTATTTCTAAACCAATCTCCCATTCAAAGAAAGATGAACTTATAGATAAAGCTGAACGAAACTGTGATATATCTCTCAAAATATTTGATGCAAATAAATTAGCATCTGATATTGAACGCTTTCCTAGGTTATGTTCATATTTAACATCTGTATTTTCTCCCAAGTTACTACATAAGCCATCTTTTGATATTAGAAATAAAGTGATTTATGATATGTTTACTACAGGTAGTAATATTGCTAATATTAAGTATGATTTTATAAATTCATTTATTCAGTATTATTTGCTTGGAGAAACTGATAAAACAATTGATGAGATTTTAGCTCAAGTTAATAGCCAACTTGCTGATAACTTATCACATAAAGCAATTCAAGGTCAGCTTGACTATCAAGTGAAAAAAGGTATATTGGTTTGTTCTAATGATAAGAAATATTCCTTGTCAAATACAAAAAAAGAAGAGTTTCAAAAATTGCGAAAAACTTCAGAAACACTTTTGCAGTCTTTGATGTTAACATTACAGCAATGCTTGGAAAAATATAACTTGCAGTTTTATACTAATAATGTGTGTAATAAATTGATTGAACTTTATAATGCTCATTATAATAGTGAAATTGAAGAGATTAATCAAAGTAGAGAAAATAAAAATATTAGTGAACATAAGGTCTTCGAAGATCTCGAAAACTATCTTAAAACATTATCTAGTTCGGTAGATGCAAATGCATTGGTTAAAGACATTCTATTTAAGGTAAGTGACAATGTTTATCTTAATAAGATTGCAATTACGACAATGTTTACTAATTTATTCAGATCAAATTCTTTAGATGCATATTTTTCTATGTTTAAGAAGAAAATATATTTGGATACTCAAGTATTATTGCAAGTTATTTGCTGGTCTTTTAAAAATGTTGATTATGATGATATTCAATATGGTGCAGTAAACTTTTTTATGCAGCAGGTTAAAAGCCAAAAAGATAAAGTATGTTTGTTGACAACCAAAGAATATGTTGAAGAAGCGGTTTATCATTTGTGGGAAGCTTATCGTTTACAACGATTATTGGATATTCCTACGATAAAAGATCTTGGTCCATCCAAAAATGTTTTTTTTAATTTTTACTTATTTTTATCTCAAAATGATTATTATGAAGATTTCACAGATTTTTTGTATGACTTGCTTGGTGAAGGAATAAGTGTTGAGGGATTAGAGCAAGAAGAATTTATTGCAGAAGTTTCAACGCACATTGAGAGTATATTGAAATTTTGTGATATTGATGTTGTTTTTACCCCATATTATGATGAGTTGAAATTGGCCCAGAAAGAATATGATATGCATCTTATAGATAAGAAGTATAGTAAGCCAAAACGTGCTCAGAATAATGATTTAATTTGTATGTTGTATTTGAGCGATCAAAACTATCATATAAATCCAGATAGCGGTTTGTTGGATGAGCCGTTTTTTATTACTTGGGATTCCACTATTTATACTTTTAGAAAAGAGTTTCTACACAAGTTAAAAGGACGCTCATATTTTTATATATATACACCGATGAAATTTGCCAATCGTTTATCTGTGATGAATTTAAAAATAAATGCTTCATGTATTAATTATGATATAATTAGCTTGGCTGAAAATAATTTTAAATATTCAAATGATAGCATTAGCTTTATTGATACATTATCTGCTTTCTTCAAAAGAGGTGATGCAAGCAATTGGAAATTAGGTCAGCAGTTAGCTTCTATGCGTAAGCAACAGCAGGATGACTCTGAATTATCTGATTTTGTTTCTGGTAAACAAAAAAATCAGCCTATTGATGTAGTCCTAAAGAATATAAAAGATCACTATAATAATAATATTCAGACTTCGTTTGATAGAATTGTTAAGGTGTTTGAGATGAACGAAATAGCTGATGATGTTATTAAAATAATTTCGAAAGGCTGTGAGATAATAACAACAAAAGCCAAATTGGACGACGATTATTTTAAAATGTTTGATAAATTTATAAATGACGAAAGTCCTTTAGTCTCAGAAGTTGTATCTTTTTCTTATAAAGAGTAATAATTCTGATTTCACTTCATTCTAACATATAAAGATGGGTCAATTCAATATTCGGTATGATTGCGTTAGCTCTCTCAGTTAGCCCTTTAGGGAAACCGGCTCCGCTGGCTGACAATAAAAACATGACGGCGCACAATCTACATCCTCTCGCTCCTGAGGAAAGAAATACTTTATTAGAAAGGTAGAACTTTTTTGCAGAGAGACGGAAAGTTAGAAAAACTCCTTTTGGAAAAAGGCAGACGGAGGCATTCGAATAGTGTTATTGATTAACAAATAATAAGCTATGGATTCAGCTAAGCGAGCATGCCTTGCCTTTATAATAGGTAGGGCGGTAAATCAGGACTATCGTTCTGTTTATGATTTTGGAGCAGGTAAATTTTGTGTGTTTACAATTTCTGGTAGCGTTGGTAATATCCATGTGTTTGATGCCCAACGTAACAGTGTAGTTACTGGTTCTCTGGAAAGCTTGTATGATATGGGTACCAATTCATTTACTACAGTTAATATGAGCGGAAGTTCATTCAGCGGATTTGATTATGGTACAACCTCTTACTTTTCTGGTAATGTCAATGGTAATATCGTAATGATATATGATGGTCAAAATTCATCTTATAATACGTATTCATTAATGTAGGTTATGAGGATAGTTATATTCAAGTTTGTCCTGCCATCGTTGTTTTTGGGTGTCTTTATCGGACTTTGTGTTCCATATAGCTTGTTTTCAAGTATTTGTCCAGAGCCATTGCTGCAAGTTTGTCAACATAGCTTTTGGGACTGGTTCTTACGAATAGTGCAAGTGGTAGGTTCAATAGCTGTTGTCATTGTTGCATTGTTTAAGGAAGACTGGATGGCTTATTGGTACACGCCATCTTTGAAACTTGAAACATCATATGATGATTTGACAGAAAATCTGGTGCACGATGGCAATTCGGATATTGTTGATTCCTATCGAGTCAAGTTAAGACTGGCTAATGAAGGAAAATCACCAGCTAACAATTTACGGGTTTATGTAGATAAAATTGTTTTCCGAGAGTCTTCTAAGAGTTTGACATCAGAAGATATACTGAAAGAGCCTTTTGCTATATTTCTAGACAAGGGTAATGATACGGTTTGTTTGCCTAAATATGGTGAGCTATCAACAGAATGGCTCTCTATGATGATGGTTACGCCAAAATCTCCTGTTGATGGGGCTGAACTTCCTCCTCAATTATCTATGTTTATTGGTAGGAGTTTTGAAGTTGATGCAGAACATCAATCAGGCTTATTAGATATAACTTTTAAAATAGTATGTGATGGAATGAAACCACAAACTCAAACATTACGTGTTGAATGGAATGGAAAGTGGCGTTCTAGAAAAAGTGATTTGGTAAGCGTTTTAGGTTATGAATGGATTGATTTCATTAATAAAAAATAGGAAGCATTATGACAGCAAAAGAATATTGTATAGCCTTTTGTGAAGGCTACTTCTACGCCTAATTAGGCGAGAGACTTACCAATGGCAAAGTGACAGAACATACACTGGACTTAGCAAAGGAAACGGCTCAGACCTGTATGGAGCAACAGATTGCCTATTCTAGTTTTGATGAAAAGCAAAAGCAGTTGATGAAAGAAAACCTTCATGAATGGGCAGATAAAGTGATGCAAGGTTTCAAGAAACGTTTGCGTGAGAGCGGAAGATTGATAGAATCTTGATGATGCGCTAGCCGACAAACAATCGCAACTCTGTTGCGTAGACACTTCTCGGCAGCCCTTTAGGGCACAGGCTCCGCTGACGATACCAAAACTCTGGCGGAGGCTATAGCGCAGCCTGCTACATCCTCTCGTTCCTGAGGGAAGAGAGGCTTGGTGAGAAAGGTGGAGCCTTCTTTAACGGTAAGGAAGGACGGGTAGGTTTTCGAAATAAATAACAAGATTAATGCACGACATACAAATCATAATCATGGCCGGCGGCGTAGGCAGCCGCTTCTGGCCAATGTCAACCCCCGATTACCCAAAGCAGTTCATTGATGTGATGGGAGTCGGCCGTTCCCTTATTCAATTAACAGTAGATAGATTGAAACCAATCTGTTCTGTCACCCTCGTCATCAATACCTCGGAGTATCAGCGAGTGCTCAGGAAGGCATTGAGCTATACATCCGATAAGAACGCCATCGTGACCATCGGTATCAAGCCAAGCCGCCCAGAAACAGGCTATGGCTATATCGCCGCTGCGTAGGCAAGGACATTCGATTATATGAATGCAAGAACTTCGTTGTTCATGCAGCCGATTTGATTTAAAGAACATATATAATAGATAAAAAATAAAACAATGGAAGAAAAAGTAATAGAATTGATTGCTCGTGTACTTAATGTACCAACAACAGAAATAGAGATGGATACCGAAATCGGTGAGCCAGATGAGTGGGATTCTCTTCATAATGTAGAGATTATCTCTCAATTGGAGAAGGAATTTAATGTGAAGATTACATCTGATATGATTATGGACTTGGAGGATGTGTCAGATATTGTTAGTCTCATTGAGGATTTGACAGAATAATATATCTTAGAGTTCAAAGAACACAAGAGAGACGATACAATAGAAATATATAACACAAAGGATAATTTATATGTTAGAAAGTATCGAAAAACAAATATGGCAGTGGGCGGCCGTACAGCCCGATAAGATAGCTGTAAAAAGTGGAAAGAAATCTGCGACATATCTTCAGTTGTGTCAACGCATATTGGGAGCAAGAGATTATTTCAAATCTCAATTATCACAAAAAGAAGGAAATGTTGTTATCCTGGCAGCTGGTAAGCAAATAGAGTTTGTGTATGCATATTTTGGCGCACACTTAGCTGGATTAAAGGTTGTTCCTATTGATGCAGCAACAAATCCTACCAGATTGGATTATATTGTGAAGCAAACGCATGCTAATCTTCTGGTTGGTTTTGATGAGAGCGAGCAGGAGGTTGCTAAGGCTAGATTGAAAGACTTTGCAGAATTATCTGCTGATTTCTCTACACCTTTGTTTCCAGAAGGACATCAGATTGCAGATATTCTTTTTACAACAGGTACTACAGGTAAACCTAAAGGGGTGCCTTTGACTTATGACAATGAGGCTGCTGCAGCAAGAAATATCAATGAGTTTATTGGTAATTCACAGGAAGATGTTGAACTTCTAGCTCTTCCAGTCAGCCACTCCTTTGGCTTGGGTAGAGTAAGATGCTGTCTGTCTAAGGGAGCGACATTAATCCTGCTCGGTAGCTTTGCCAATGTAAAGAAGATATATCGCACGATGGAGGAAGACCATGTAACTGGTTTCACAATGGTTCCTGCCAGCTGGCGATACCTCAAAAAACTTACTGGCGATAAACTGGGTGAATTCAAGGAGCAACTTCGATATATAGAAATGGGCAGTGCCTTCTTCTCTAAGGATGAGAAGCAGGAACTTGCCGATCTGCTTCCTCATACCAGAGTATGTATGCACTATGGCTTGACAGAGGCTTCTCGTTCTGCTTTTATGGAATTTCATCAGGATAAGGCACATTTGGATTCTGTAGGAAAGGCTTCACCAAATACAGATATCAAGGTGTTGGATGAAAATGGAGCGGAATGTGGTGTAAATCAAGAAGGTGAAATCTGCGTAAAGGGTGATCATGTAACTCATGGATATCTTGATTTGCCAATAGAGGAATCTTTCTTTGGTGATTATTTCCGTACTGGTGATTGGGGATATAAGACAGCAGAAGGATATATTTATTTAATAAGCAGAAAGAAAGAACTGATTAATGTCGGTGGTAAAAAAGTAAGTCCTATAGAAGTAGAAGAGCAGTTATTCAAGATTTCCGGTATAGCAGATTGCGCTTGTATTGGCGTGTCAGATGAGGAAGGTGTTCTTGGCGAGGTTGTTAAGGCATTCATCGTGAAAGACAAAAATAGTGACATTACTTTTGATGAAATTAAAAACCAACTGAACGGTAAACTAGAGTCTTATAAACTTCCTGTTCACTATGAATGGATAGATGAAATACCAAAGACTCAGAATGGAAAAATTCAACGAGGTTTATTAAAATGATTGATATAAAGAATAAAAAAGATTGTTGTGGTTGTCATGCTTGCGGTGATGTGTGCCATGCCCAGGCGATTACCTTCCGTACAGACCATGAGGGATTCTGGTATCCAGAGGTAGATAAGGAAAAGTGTACTGATTGTCATCTTTGCGAGAAAATTTGTCCGATGATTAACATCGACAAGTTGAAGCATAATGATTTGTCAGAGCCAAAAGTTTTTGGTGGTTATAACAAGGATATTGTTATTCGCTTTGATAGTACATCTGGTGGTATCTTTACTCTTCTTGCACAAGCCATGTATAAGCAGAAGGGATATGTTAGTGGTGCCATCTATACGGATGATTTGAAGGTATTCAACTTCATTTCTAATGACAAGAAAGATTTGAAACGTCTTCGTAGTTCCAAGTATGTACAGAGTAATGCTGAAGGTTTATATAAGCAGATCAAGCAGTTGCTGATTGCTGGAGAAAAGGTTTTAGCCTGTGGTTCACCTTGTCAGATGGCTGCTCTGCGAAGCTTCCTTCGTAAGGATTACGATAATCTTATCATTGTAGATTTTCTTTGTCGTGCAACGAACTCTCCAAAGGTCTTTGAGAAGTACAAGGAGTCTTTGGAAGCTAGATATGGTTCTAAGATTGTATCTATTAAGGACAAGAACAAGGATCACGGTTGGCATAGTCTTGCCAGAAAGATAACATTCGAGAATGGTCAGGTATATTATGGCGAAGGTCATGAGGATGATTATCGCCGTGGATACCACGACAATGTCTTTGAGCGCCCTTCTTGTTATGAATGTAAGTTCAAGGGTATTCCACGAATGAGTGATATCACTCTTGGTGATTTCTGGGGAATTGGTCAGGTAGATTCTTCTTTGGAACAGAACTTAGGAACCTCCCTTATCATGATTAATTCCAAGAAAGGTTTGGAATACTTTGATAAAATTAAGGATAAGTTAGTTGTTAAAGAGTTTACTTTGAAGGATATTGTCCCAGGTAATAGCACTGCTATAATGGGTGGTAAGCTTCCTTATCCTGCCAATATCAATCGAGATGAATTCTTTAAGGCACTTGATGAAATGCCATTTGATAAATGTGCAGCTAAGTTCTTCCCATACGAGAGTAATGATAAGATTTCTGCTAAGCGAAAGGTAAAGAATATCCTTCGTGTCATTTATCACAATAAGAAGAACCCAATGCAGTTGCTCCGTATCTTCTATTGGAATTACTGTAGAAAGAATATCCATAGCAACCTGTTAGAAGGAAAAGTCTTCAATGTCCTTTCTCATTGTGCCATAGATATCGCCAAGACCGCAAATATAGAAGTTGATGGTCAGGTAAGTCTTAATCTGAAGCGTACACGTGGTAGCAAGGGTGAATTCCGTCTTTTGGTAGAAGATGGTGCCACACTGAGTTTTAGTAAAGGTCATTCTTATTTCAAATACGATAGTGATGTGCAGGTATTCAAGGGCGCACAGATGTTAATAGGTAGTTGTGCTACCAACATAGGTTTGAAAATCGTTTGTTCAGAGAAGATCGTAATGGGGGATGATGTTCACATTGGTCGTGATGTTTGGATACGAGATAACAATGGCGGTCATCATGTCATCATTAAGGGATACAAAGACAAGGCACCGGTCATCATTGGTGACCATGTATGGATTTGCTCAAACGTTAGTATCACGAAGGGTGTTACAATAGGCGAGGGTGCAATCATCTCTGCTAATAGTGTTGTTACAACTAATATCCCTGCTCATTGCATCGCTTCTGGTAATCCAGCCAAGGTGATTGCAGAAAACATATATTGGAGACCATAATAAAAAAGAATATATGGCGTCAGAAAATAAAAGAATAGCAAAGAACACGGTATTTCTATATATCCGCTCGTTCCTGATGATGGCCATCAATCTCTATGCCTCCCGTATCATCTTGCAGGCATTGGGTGTTGAAGACTATGGACTTTATGGAGCTATAGGTAGTATCGTGGCAATGTTCACCATCATTAATGGTTCTCTGTCAGCGGGTACGAGCCGTTTCCTTACTTACGAACTCGGCAGAGGGGATATGGTGAAACTGAAGAAGACCTTCAATGCCTCTCTTGCTATGCATACTGCAATGGCCGGCTTTTTATTTCTCTTGATGGAAACGGTTGGCCTATGGTTTGTTAATTACAAGATGAATATCCCTGCGGGAAGAGAGCTTGCTGCTAATATTGTGTACCAGATGTCTGTACTTACTTGTATGTTTTCATTAACGCAAGTACCTTATAGCGCTACGATTATATCGCATGAAAAGATGGATATCTATGCCTATGTTGGTTTAGTTGAAGCTATTTTTAAACTTTCCTTGGTTTTTGCTTTGCTTTATCTACCTTTTGGAGATAATTTGATAGCATACTCAATTATTTTAGCCTTATGGGGTGCTGGACTACAAATTTTCTATAGATTTTATTGCTATAAAAGATTCGAGGAGACACATATTTCGTTTTGTAGAGAGAAAACTATCTATAAAGAAATGCTCTCTTATTCCGTTTGGGACACTATAGGAGCTTTTTGCGCAACAGGTAATAGCCAAGGTATTAATATATTGATTAATATCTTCTTTGGTGTAACAGTCAATGCAGCACGACAAGTAGCATATCAGATTGAAAGTGGTGTAAATCAATTGGCAGCAAATTTCACAACCTCTATTACTCCACAAATTGTAAAAAGTTATGCGAAGGGTGATAAGAAAAGATTCTTTCAGTTGATTTATGAAGCAGGAAGGTATTCATACTTTTTGATGTTTCTCATTGCATTTCCAATTATACTAGAAGCTGATTATATACTGAAGCTTTGGTTGGTTGAGGTTCCTGAATATACGGTTTTGTTCACTCGTTTTGTATTGGCAATCGCATTGTATCGCATAATAGTTCGTTCAACAATTAATGGAGTTCATGCTACAGGTGATGTTAAAACTCTTAATTTAACAAGTGGAGTGTATTCTGCATGTTCTTTTTTGCCTTTGGTATATCTCTTGTTCAAGTGTGGTTTACCTGTATGGTCTTGCTTTATAGTTTATGCATTTAATGGTATTGTCTGCAATTTCTTTGAAGCAAGAGCATTATATAAAAATGAAAAGTTTGATATCTTAAGATATATCGTTTATGTTTATCTGCATCCTATAGCAGTCTCAATGATAGCTGCTATTCTCCCTTTTGTAATCATATCTACAATGGAAGAAAGTTTTTTGAGATTAGTGTTAACATTAATTGTTAATAGTTTATGTACTATTATATGTGTTTACATATTAGGAATCAATCAAGATACACGTAAGAAAGTAAATTCTTTTATACTCAATAAGATATTCAATTAAATACCTTTACGGAATATAATGGTATAAAATTTGATAATCAAATTCTCCATCAAATTCCATCTTTGCTTAAAGATATCGAAACTGCTCATAAGAATCAATTTTCATTATGCAAGTTTATTGGATGGGATATTTGTTTCAATGAGCAAAATGAGCCTGTTGTGATAGAATTGAATAGTTCACAGCCAGGTGTCATAGGAGAACAACTCTGTACTGGTTCTATTTTTGGTGATAGAACAGAGGAAGTGCTTGAGTATTGCTCTAAAAAGAAGTTTAAATATCAGCGAAGTCTATTCTCATATTAATTAAAATAGTTGAAATGTACTTTTTATAGATATATATGAATAACCTGTTGGCGGAATTAAAAAACCGCCTGAAAATTAGTATATTTTTATGGAGAA
>ERZ773170.1250-NODE-1250-length-20052-cov-5.765865_pt1 | contig 20052 bp, 18 predicted proteins | sample MGYA00581002_ERZ773170 | MGnify/ENA primary metagenome ERZ773170 (study PRJEB29015, sample SAMEA2737811) | human gut metagenome | biome: human gut; feature: human-associated habitat; material: faeces | place: China | collected 2012 ... | reverse complement strand
CAAAAGGCAGACTTTTGAGAATGATTTACCAGAGGTTTGCGGTCTCGTTGTACAGACCCTCGTAGCTCTTGGCGGAAACGTCCCAGCTGAAATCGCACTCCATGCAGTGACGCACGAGGTTCTTCCAGTTTTCCTTGTTGTTATAGGCATCCTGTGCGTTGCAGCAGGCCACATACAGCTCGTGGGCGTTGTAACCGGCAAAGGTAAAGCCGTTGCCGTCACCCATGGTGCTGTCGTGGATGGAGTCGCGCAGGCCGCCAGTCTCGCGGACGATGGGAGGTGTGCCGTAGCGGCAGGCCACCATCTGTGCCAGACCGCAGGGCTCGCTCTTGGAGGGCATGATGAAGGCGTCGGCACCGGCGTAGATCTCCTGCGAGAGCTTGGGTTCAAAGCCGATGTAGGTGCCTACACGGCCCGGGTGACGGCCGCACAGGTCAGAGAAGAAGCTCTCGTACTGGCTCTCGCCGCTGCCCAGAATGACCAGCTGGATGCCGCGATCCACCAGACCGTCAGCGATGCTCTGCACAAGGTCAAAGCCCTTCATGCCAACCATGCGGCTGACCATGCCAAAGACGGGACTGCCGTCTTTGTTCAGACCAAACCTGTCCTGCAAAGCTTCCTTGCACTTGGCCTTGCCGGTCTCAAAGGTCTTGATGCTGTAATTGAAGGGGATGTTCTTGTCGGTAGCGGGGTCGTTGGCGTCCATATCGATGCCGTTCAGGATGCCGCACAGCTTGTACTGCTTCTCACGCAGCAGAGCGTCCAGACCGTAGCTGAACCACGGGTCCAAAATCTCCTGTGCGTAGGTGGGGCTGACGGTGGTGATCTTGTCGGCAGTCTCAAAGGCGCCCTTCATGAAGTTGGCGCAGCCGTCGTACTCCACGATATGCTGGTCCCGGTGGCCGATGCCGCAGGTATCCTCCAGAATATCGGTGCCGTACTTGCCCTGATAGGCAATGTTGTGGATGGTGAACACGGTCTTGATGCGGTTGAACTTGTCCAGATGACGATAGTACAGGTTCAGGTACACCGGCACCAGAGCGGTCTGCCAGTCGTTGCAGTTGATGATATCGGGGGTGAAGTCGATGTAGAACAAAGTCTCCAGCACGGCGCGGGAGAAGAAGGCGAAGCGCTCGCCGTCATCGTAGAAGCCGTACAGGCCGCGGCGCTTGAAGTAATATTCGTTGTCCAGGAAGTAGTAGGTCACGCCGTCCACATCGGCCTTGAACAGGCCGCAGTACTGGCTGCGCCAGCCCACAGGCACGGAGTAGTTGGTAACGTATTCCAGCTTATCGCGGTACTTCAAATCGCCGTACAGGGGCATGATGACGCGGGCGTCCACGCCGTCCTTGACCAGCGCTTTGGGCAGGGCACCTGCCACATCGGCCAGACCGCCGGATTTGGCAAAGGGATTGGCTTCCGAAGCAGCATACAGGATCTTCATAGGATTCGCTCCTTCCATGATACAGGCAGATGTTCGCGCTCCCCGCCGCCATGAAAAGCGGCGCGAACCTTGCATACAAAAGAGCAGGCGGGGGCACACAGGTGCCCCCGCCCCTCTCAAGAGGGGCTACCGGGGAGGAAGCCGCCCCTATGGATATTGCATCGATCAGACGGTGTGGTTCTTCTGGACGTAGACCGGGAAGCTCTCGGTGCCGGACAGCTTTTTGCCGGCGGTGATCTTCACGTTCTTATCGGTGACAACGCAGTCCAGCTCCACGTTGGGCTCGACCACGGTATCCTGCATCAGGACACAGTTCTTGACCACAGCACCCTTCTTGACCTTGACGCCGCGGAAGAGCACGCAGTTCTCCACGGTGCCTTCGATGACGCAGCCGTCGGCCAGAATGGAATCCACGACCTTGGAACCGGTGACGTAACGGGTGGGGTTATCATCGCGGATCTTGGTGTAGATGGGGCTGCCCTTGGGGAACAGCGCTTCCAGATTGCGGTCATCGATCAGCTTCAGGTTTTCGTCAAAGTAGCTCTTCATGTCGCAGACGTGCGCCACATAGCCGGTGTACTCCAGCGCATGGATGTTCAGGATGTTGACGTTGTGCGCCAGAATGTCGCGCTCGAAGTAGATCAGGCCGCGGGCGGTAGCGTCCTTGACCAGCTTGATCAGGGTCTCGCGCTCCAGCACATAGATGTTCAGATCCAGATTCTGCACGCCGGAGCGGTAGTCGTTGAACAGCAGCTCGGTCACGCGGCCATCGGAATCAATGGTCAGGGTGTAGTTGTCGTTCTTGCGGCCCTCGGGGATCTCGGTTTTTTGATAGGCCACGGTCACATCGGCACCGCTGGCCTGATGGGCAGCCAGCAGGGCGTTGAAGTCGTAGTTGACGGCGATGTTGGCATCGCTCATGACCACATACTTCTCCTTCTGGTGCTCGAGGAAGCTCAGAATGGAGCCCAGCGCCTCCACACGGCCGGAGTAGATGCGCACGCCCTTTTCAGCAAAGGGAGGCACGATGTTCAGGCCGCCGTGACGGCGTGCCATATCCCACTCGCGGCCGGTGCCCAGATGATCCATCAGGGAGTGGTAGTTTTTACGCACCACGATGGAAACGTTGGAAATGCCGCAGTTGGCCATGCTGGACAGCACAAAGTCTACCATGCGGTAACGGCCCGCAAAGGGGATCGAGGCCATTGCGCGCTCGGTCACCAGCTCGGGAACGGTATTGTCATAGCTGTTGGGGAAAATGATACCCAACGCATTGGTGTTTTGTCTCAGCATACTTCCACACCCTCCTTGACGGATTCAAACACTTTTGCGCCCTCCTTGACGGTAGCGCCTGCGCCGATGGTCAGACCGGTGCCAACGTGGGCAATAGCGCCCTCGCCGCCGACCTTTGCACCTGCGCCCACAACAACGTCCTCAGCAAGGATGCAGCGCTTGACCACGGCACCTGCCTTGACCACGACACCGTCCATCAGCACGGCGTCCTCAACGGTAGCGCCCTCTTCCACAACGACGCCTGCGCTCAGGACAGAGTGCTTGACGTTGCCGTAGATCTTGCAGCCCTCGGTGATGAGGGAGTCCTGCACAACGGCGCGCTCGCCGATCTTCTGGGCGGGCAGCACGGGGTTGCGGCTGTAGATCTTCCAAGTCTTATCAAAGATATCAATGCCGGAGTTCTCGGGGTCCAGCACTTCCATGTTGGCTTCCCACAGGCTGTCGATGGTGCCCACGTCGCGCCAGTAACCGGCAAAGCGGTAGGCGTACATCTTGCGGCCGTCACGCAGCAGGGCGGGGATGATGTTCATGCCGAAGTCGTTCTTGGAGTTGGGGTCAGCCTCGTCCTCGATCAGATACTTCTTGAGCACATCCCAGTTGAAGATGTAGATGCCCATGGATGCCAGATTGGACTTGGGCACCGGGGGCTTCTCCTGAAACTCGGTGATGCGGTCGGTCTCGTCCGCCACCATCAGGCCGAAGCGGGAAGCTTCCTTCCAGTCCACTTCCATAACGGCCACAGAGAACTCTGCGCCCTTTTCCTTGTGGAAGCGCAGGAAGTCGGCGTAGTCCTGTTTGCAGATCTGGTCGCCGGACAGGATGATGACGTATTCGGGATCATAGCTGTCGATGAAGCCGATGTTCTGGTAGATGGCGTTTGCAGTGCCCTTGTACCAGTCGGTGCCGTTTGCCTGCTCGTAAGGGGGCAGGGTGTGCACACCGCCGTGCAGACGGTCCAGATCCCAAGGCTGACCGTTACCGATGTACTCGTTCAGCTTCTGGGGCTGGTACTGCGTTGCGATACCAACGGTGTCGATATCGGAGTTGACGCAGTTGGACAGCGGGAAGTCCACGATGCGGTACTTACCGCCGAAGGACACCGCAGGTTTTGCCGTCTTTTGTGTCAGCGCGTATAAGCGCGAGCCACGTCCACCGGCAAGGATCATTGCCACGATTTCTTTTGCCATAGCTTTATTCTCCCCTTTAGCATTTCCTTTTTGGAAATGATAGTCAACAGATCAGAATGTTCGTGCGTGCATCCGTGTGGGCATCCTTACTCCTTGGGTGCTTTTGCTTTGCGGGTGCGCTTTGCGGGTTTGGTTTCTGCTTCGGTCTCAGGTTTTGCTTTTGCCGCGGTCTTTGCCTTGGCGGCGGTTTTCTTTACCGGCTTGTCCGCTGCGGCCTTGGGCTTGGCAGCGGTCTTTTTGGCTTTTTCCGGCTTTTCATCCGCCGGTTCGGCGGCCTTGGCCTTGGTGGTGCGGGTCTTTTTTACCGGCTTGTCGGCGTCCGGCTCGGCTTTGGCCTTGCGGGTCGTCTTTTTTACCGCCTTTTCCACGGCGCCCTTGACGGTGGATTTTTTGGCGGTCTTTTTTGCCGGTTTGTCCGTGCTGTCTTCTGCTGCCTTGCGGGTGCGCTTTGTGGGCACCTCAAAGTACAGGGTGCTCATGGGCGGCAGGGTAACGGTGATGCTCTGCTCAAAGCCGTGCTGCGGCTTTTTGTGGGTGCGCACCGGCTTGTTGTGCACAGTGCCGGTGCCGCCGAAAGCGGCATCGTCACTGTTCAGGATCTCCTTGTAGGTGCCGGACACCGGTGCACCGAGGGTGTAGCCCTCGCGCAGGACGGGGTTGAAGTTGCAGATGACAAGGATCTGCTTACCGGCGGCATCCTTGCGCAGGAAAGCGATGACGCTCTGCTGCGAGTCGTCCGGCACGATCCACTGGAAGCCCTCCCAGCTGTAATCGATCTGCCAGAGGGCAGGGTGCTCTTTATAGAAGGCGTTCAGGGTGCGGACGTAGTTCTGTAGCTCGGCGTGCTTGTCGTAATCCAGCAGCATCCAGTCCAGCTGCTTTGTCTCGTTCCACTCGGCAAACTGACCGAACTCCTGTCCCATGAACAGCAGCTTCTTGCCGGGGTGTGCCATCATATAGCCGAAGAAGGTGCGCAGATTGGCAAACTTGTCGTCATACTCGCCGGGCATCTTGTTCAGCAGGCTGCCCTTGCCGTGCACGACCTCATCGTGGCTGATGGGCAGCACAAAGTTCTCACTGAAAGCGTAGAAGAAGCTGAAAGTCACCTTGTTGTGGTTGCCGGAGCGGAACAGCGGGTCGGTCTTCATGTAGCTGAGCATATCGTTCATCCAGCCCATGTTCCACTTGAAGTTGAAGCCTAAACCGCCGTCCGAAGCGGGCTTTGTGACCATGGGCCACGCGGTGGACTCCTCGGCGATCATGTACTTGTGGGGGTGACGGCCTAGCACGGTGTTGTTCAGCTTGCGCAGGAAAGCGATCGCTTCAAGGTTCTCCTTGCCGCCGTCCTTATTGGGCTCCCATTCGCCCTGCTTGCGGTTGTAGTCCAGATACAGCATGGAGGCCACGGCGTCCACCCGCAGACCGTCGATGTGGTACTGCTCCAGCCAGTACAGTGCGCTGGAAATGAGGAAGCTCTGCACCTCGTTGCGGCCAAAATCGAACACCATGGTGCCCCACTCCTTGTGCTCGCCGCGCTTGGGGTTGGGGTCCTCGTAGCAGGCCTCGCCGTCAAAATTGTACAGGCCGAACTGGTCTTTGGGGAAGTGGGCGGGCACCCAGTCCATGATGACGCCAATGCCTGCGGCGTGCATCTTATCCACGAAGGCCATAAAGTCCTTGGGGGTGCCGTAGCGGCTGGTGGGTGCAAAATAGCCGGTGACCTGATAGCCCCAGCTGCCGTCAAACGGATATTCCATCACCGGCAGCAGCTCTACATGGGTATAGCCCATATCCTTGATGTACGGGATCAGCTCGTCCGCCAGCTCGGAATAGTTGTAGGGCTTGCCGCCCTCCTTCTGCTTCCAGCTTCCGGCGTGCATCTCGTAGATATTCATCGGGCCGTTGATCACGTCCGCCTTTTTCTGCGCGGTCTGCCATGCGGCGTCGTGCCATGCAAAGCCGGACAGATCATAGACCTTGCTGCCGTTGGACGGCCGGGTCTCGGCGTGGAAGGCGTAAGGATCGGCCTTGTAGACAAGGTCGCCTGCGCGGGTGGTCACGCAATATTTATAAACATCGTATTCCTTCATGCCGGGAATGAACAATTCCCACACGGAATCGCCATCAACCTTGCGCATGGGATGGCTGCCGGGCTTCCAGCTGTTGAAGTCGCCTACCACACTGATGGCTGCGGCGTGCGGTGCCCATACACGGAACACGACGCCGGACTCCCCGACCCGCGTTTCCAGATGTGCGCCGAAGTAGCGATAAGCCTCGCAGTTATTGCCCTGCTTGAACAGGTACACCGGCAGATCCGATGTATTGCTCTGAATCTTTTCTTCGGTCGGTTTCATAGACTGCTCCTCCCCGTGTGGAAGCCGAAAGCGGCTTCCACAGCTTTGTACTCTTTTATATTAAAAGGTTTTGACCAGATTTGCAAGACTTTTTGTCCAAAATTCAAATACAATTACCACAAATTTTCTGGACTTCTCTGTATGTTGTGGGCATACCATCCAAAATTTGCAGCTCGACATCGTGTAAACTGCTCATTTGCCAAATGGTTTCAGCGAAAGCGTTGCGAAAACGGGAAAGGGATCGGGGAAAGCCCGCAGACTTTCCCCGATCCCGAAATAAAAATAGTATTCTGATTAACATCAAAAGAGACCGCTGCACAGTTTGTACAGCGGTCTCTTTGCGTGGTTATTGTGTTTTGTTTACAGCTCAGCCCACAACGTAGACGTTGACCTGAATGGCGCCGTTGATAACGCTTTCGGCGTAGGTCTCGTAGAACAGGTCTACAAGGATCTGCCCCTTCTGGACGGCGATGCCGGTATCGGTGGCTACGGCGTAGCCGTAGACGAACTTGCCGTCGGTGGAGGTGATGTAGAGCTTGGTGCCGTAGGGGATCACATCCGGGTCCACAGCCACGGTGCCGTAGCCCAGACCCAGACCGGAAGAACCCTTGCCGGTGCGGGAATAGTAGCCGGTGGCCTTGCCGGTAAGCACCTTGCTATAAGAGGTGGGGGCGTTGGTGGTGCCGTCCGCACCGGTCAGGGGGGACACCGGCGCGCCTGCGCCGTAGGTCTTGATGACGTGGTCGGTGGGCTCCACCGTGGTGGTGGTATCCACAACGGTGCTGTTCTCCAGCTCGCCGTCCACATAGCGGTCACGGGTGGTCACGGTCTGCTGACCGGCTGCGCCGTGCTGCAGGGTGGTGGTGCGACCGGTATTGCGGAAGTACAGGCTGGTGTAGACATACTGGGTGTCGTAGGGGATGGCCTGGGTCTCCACACGCTCAGCGTAGTCCACGCGATGGACCACGATCTTGCTGCCGGCGGTCACAACATGATCCAGCGCCGGCTCGGTGTAGTCGTCCCCTTCAAGGGTGATACCGGCGCGCTCCAGTGCATCGGCTACGGTGCCGAACACCAGTTTGACCGGGTACTCCTGCCCGTCGGCGGTGATGCTGACGGAGAATGCACGCTCGATGTTCAGGGAGGCAAGATTGCCGCTGAACGCGGTGTAGTAGACCTCATCGCCCTCTTCAGAGCGGATGCCGGAAAGGTGCATGACCTGTGCGGGAGAAGCATCGGCATCGGTCACAAGGACCTGCCGTGCACCATTGGAGTCGGTGACGTAGGTCAGCCGCAGATTTGCAGCGGTGACGCCAAGGGTAGCCACAAGGCATACCACCATGACACAAAATGCCAGCACACGGGGAGATACTGCCTGCTTTGCGGCAGTAACTGCTTTCTTCAATTTAACGGAAGCGATACGAGACAACTCCTCTCTTTGTCGTATTTTGCGCGGCTGCGGGCAGTGCATCAGCACCCCGGCCGCCCGGACTGCGGCGGCTGGGGATATAAGCGCCGCACAGTCAAATACGATGCTCTCTTTGGGTAAAAAGCGGAGCATCGTATTACAGGTTGGAATCCGCTTCGGGCAGACCACAAAACTGCCCAGACACGGGCCGCATCTGCCCGTGCCGTGCCGTACGCAGGACGGCTTTTTACTTCATCCAGATAGAATTTAAACGCTGCAACGTTCGTTGCACAAACGTTATTTTACCAGACCGTAAAGCATCTGTCAAATTTGCGTCATGTACTTTGTTAGATTTGTAACATTATTTTTTGTGCAATTTCCACAGTGTTTTCTTTGATATTTTGGTTTTTAGGTAGTTTCCATCTGATTTTTTCCTTTTTTCTGCGGGTGATTCGTTCATGAATTTTTAACATTTGCATCGGCTTTTTTTCCTGCAAATAAGGGTGCAGCGGTGGCCGCTGCGCTCAAAACAAGCTGCCCCACATCGCGGGTTTTGCATAGAAAACCTGCAAGGGAATTACCCGCTTCCGGCAGGGGAAAACGGCCTGTATTTGCGGTGCAAAAACCCCGTTTAGCAAAATGCCGAAGAGCAGAAAATTTCACATTTTCTGTACACTCTGGATAGTTTTGCACCTCCAGCGGTACAATCGGGACAGCAAACAGAAAAGGAGGTTTTGCATGGAGATCGAGATCCTCAAGCAGCAGTGCGTCGGCACCGAATTTGTGCCCCAGCCGCACCGGCTGCACCTTGGCGCACAGAACGCCGAGGGGGTGGACCGGCTGCAGTTCATCCTGCCCGCAGCGTGGGCGGGGTGCACCATGGCGCTGTATCTGCGCCGCAGTGATGGGGTGCAGCTGGCGGCTATTCCGCTGGACACCGACGGCAGCGTGACGGTGGACCGCCGCCTGACCGGCAGCGTGCGGGGACAGTGGATGCTGGCCGCCATGGGCAGCGGTGGCTACACCGCCTACACCCGCCCCGGCAGCTACGATGTGTACGCCACCCTGCCTACGGACGGCGGCAGCGAGGAGCTGCCGCCCTCGGTGTACGAGCAGTTCGTGGCCCGCGTGCTGGAAAGTGCCCGCGCCGCAGCGGAGAGCGCCCGCCGCGCCGAGAACGGCGCAGCAGACACCGCCGTACAGGCGGCGCTGGCGCAAAAGGCGGCGGACAAAATTCTGGCCGACCGCACCGATGCCGATGCCTGCGCAAAGCGGGCAGAGGACGCCGCGCTGCGGGCAGAGAGCTACGCGCCCAAGGACGGCACCGTGCTGAGCGTGAACAGCAAGGGCGGCGCGGTGCATTTGGACGCACAGGATGTGGCAGCGGTGCCGCTTCCGGCGCAGCCTTTGCCCGGCGAGGTGGTGCGCATCCTCAGCGTGGATACCGCCACCGGCGCGGTACAGACCGACACCACCCCGCTGCCGGATCTGCGCCCCTATGTGCGCAGCGAGGCCGTGCCCACGGCGGCAACGCCCGGCGCAGTACGGGCAGACGGGCAGTACGGTGTTGCGGTGCGGGCAGATGCCACCCTGACCACCGTGCCTGCCACGGCAGCCCAGCTGGACCGCATGACCGAGGCCTACGCGCCCCTGACCCCGGCACTGCTGCCCTACGGCGTAAAAAAAGCGCTGACCAGTGCCGCCGGGGCAGCAAGCTGGTCGGCGCAGGAAAAGACGGCAGCACTGCTGCAGCTGGGTGCAGATGACCGGTTTTATTCCAAGGCGGAGGCAGACCGGAAATTCAGCACGGGCTACACACTGCCGTGTGCTACCGCAGCCGTGCTGGGCGGCGTGAAGGCCGGGCGGGGGTTGACCGTGCGCGCGGACGGCACGCTGGAAGTGACAGCGGAAAATCTTGACGCGGTGCTGGGCTTTAGTCTGGCCGAAAAACTGAAACGACTGGAAAGGATGATGGACATGGACGGAAAGCTGGTCTATACCGGTGCGGGCACTGCGGGCAAGGCCGCAACGAGCCTGACTGTGCCGGAGACGGTGGATTACATTGTGGTGCGGATGGTGGCACCCACGGCAGAAAACAGCACGAACCCGGTCGCCGCTGCTGCGGAGTACGGCAGCACCCGCATCGTGCGGGGCGGCACGGCGGTGGCCATGGTGGGCGGTGTAAGCTATGACTTCAGCAACGGCGTCAAGTGCAGCGGTGCAGCGCCTGTGCGGATGAGCTTTGCAGACAGCGGCGTGCTGAGTATCGGCGTTGTGAGAACGGACTCGAGCCTCAGCTTTGAGTACCCCTTTAACGTAGAGGGCTACCAGTATGTGTAAGGGTGGGGTGCAGCATGAATGAGATGACCATCCGGCTGGAGCGCAACGGTGCGGCAGCAGTGCCCGGCGGGCAGCTGCTGCTGGGGTACGCGGGCAACCGGGGCAACTACCGACTGCGCATTGAGCAGCGGGGCGAGTGGAAGGGGCTGACCGTGTGCGCCCACTGGCACACCCCCGGCGCAAGCGCGGCTACGCTGGTGGAAAACGGTGTGCTGACCGTTCCGGCGGCGGTGACGGCAGTGCCCGGCGCGGGCTGCATCACCTTTGAGGGTACGGACGGCAGCCGCACTGTGACCAGCGCCGATGTGCGGTGCAAGGTATGCGCCAACAGCGGCACGGCGGAGGGCACGATGCCTGCACCGGACACCCCGGCGTGGGAAGCGCTGGTAGGACTGCTGGGAACCGGCGGCATTACCACCGCGGAAAAGCGGGAACTGCTGGCAATCCTGCGGCTTCTGGCGGCGGGCAATGATGCAGCCATGACCGCCTATGACCGCTTGGCGGCGCTGTGGAGCGCCCCACAGCCGGAAAAGCCGGAAAACAAGATGACTGCCCGGCTGAGCCTTGCGGTGCTGGGCAGAATGATCCTTGGAAGGAGTTAATATGAGCTACGTAAAACAGAATTTTGTGGACGGCCAGACTCTGACGGCTGCCCACCTGAACCACATGGAAGCGGGCATTGCGGCAACCACGGGGGTGAAGGGCGAGAAAGGCGACCCGGGCCCGGCGGGTCCGGCAGGCCCGAAGGGCGATAAGGGCGACCCGGGCGAGGGGGTGAGTGAAATTGCGAAAGAGCTGCTGCTGAACCTGTTTGAGAATGCAGCCTACAAAACCAGCGATGCACAAGATACCCTGAATGCCTTGCGTGTAGAGTGGGGCAGAAGTGCACAGGATATTCCGGTGCAGAGCGTGAGCCTGAGCAGCAGCACCCTGACCCTGAACGAGGGCGAAAGCAAGACCCTGACGGCTACCGTGCTGCCCGCAAACGCCACCAGCCATGTAGTGGTGTGGCGCGTTGCACCTGCCGGGTTTGTCACGGTGGCAAACGGCGTGGTGACGGGCATCAAAGCGGGCAACTGTACCGTGACTGCCACCGCAGGCGGCAAGAGTGCAAGCTGTACGGTGACGGTGGCAGAGGTGGAGACGGCGCAGCTGCTCTACGACCTGCCCGGTGAAACGGCACTGACAAAGGGCCTTGATACCGGCGTAAAGATGCTGGAGCACGCGGGCACTGAGACACCGCAGTACACCATTTTGCTGGATGCAAAGGCCAGCGACCGCTTTAACGACAAAGCATGGATCGTATTTGTGCACTGCATGACCGAGACCGGCGATAACTTCAATCTGCCGGGTATCAACATCAATCTGAACCCCAACAACGGCACCACCAGTATTGCTTATTACGACTATTGCGATGTGACGCTATCGGACAGCGTTGCACACCTCAAGACCCGCACACGGTACGTGATCCAGCTGGACGGCCAGAAGTATCGCGGCGGCAGCACCCACTGCACGCTGAGTGGCTGGAAGGTAACCAAACATACCCTTACGGACGTGCCGGAGAGCCTGCTGATCGGTGGTGCTCCGGGCACGAATGGCGGCGAGATGACCCGCTGCTGGGACGGCACACTGTACCAGTGTAAGGTGTACAAAGGACTGCTGAGCGATACGAAGATCAACAAGTTCATTCAGGAGGGCACGGTATGATCTATGATGTACATGGTGATCCCCTCGGTACAGCAAGCGGCAACGTGCTGTACGGGAAGAAATATGTGGCCTGCGGAGACAGCTTTACCGCAGGCGACGCGACCGGCTACACGGATGCTGCCGGCAACACCGGCACGAACTCGGATTTTTACGACCAGAAGCTGAAAGCATGGAAAACATACCCGTGGTGGATCGCAAAGCGCAACGACATGACGCTGGTGAACGAGGCTGTGAGCGGCTCTGTGTTCACCAATATCACCGGGCGGCTTTCGCCGTTCTCGGTGGAGCGGTACAAGGCCGTACCGAAGGATGCGGACTACATCACCCTGATGTTCGGTCTGAACGAGTGTGAGCCGGACACGACACAGGGCTTTGACCCGACCGCCATTGTCGGCACTAAAACAGATACCACCAACGCAACGGTGTGGGGCGCGTACAATATCGTTTTTGAGTATCTGATGAAGAACATCCCCTACGCGAAGCTGGGCGTGATCCTTGCGGACGGATGGATGAGTGCAGCCTACCGAACAACGGTAAAGGAGATCTGCGCCTACTGGGGCGTGCCGGTGCTGGACCTGAACGACGAGCAGCACCCGCTGCTGCTGACTGCACACAGCGCAGGACGCGCGGACGCCAGCCCTACGGCAAAGCAGCTGCGCAACGATGCCTTTCAGCTTGCCCTCTACAACGGCCATCCGGGTCTGCGGGCGCATGAGTACCGCAGCACCATCATTGAGAACTGGATGCGGGGACTGTGATGCGGAAAGGAGGCAGAGAGATGATCCGAAAGTACAGCCTTGCCAAGGACGGGGCAAAGCTGCTTGCACCGGACTTTAAGGTGCGGGAGCTGCGCTGCCGGGACGGCAGCGACACCGTTATGGTGGACGAGGCGCTGATGCTGCTGCTCCAGTGCATCCGGGAGCACTTTGGCAAGGCGGTGACCATTACCAGCGGCTACCGGACTGCGGCGCACAACGCGGCCGTGGGCGGTGCCAAGAGCAGCCAGCACCTGCTGGGCCGGGCGGCAGATATCCGGGTGCAGGGCGTAAGCGTGGAGGACGTAGCTGCCTACGCCGAAAGCCTGATGCCGGACTGGGGCGGCGTAGGACGCTACCCGGTGAAGGCGGACAGAGCCACCGGCTGGGTACACGTGGATACCCGGGCAGACAAAGCCCGGTGGAGGGGGTGAACGCGATGACAAGCATCATCTCAGCCATCATCGCAGGTGCGGTGACCCTGATCGGCGTGCTGATCGCCAACGGAAAAAGCCAAGCGGTGACCGACACAAAGCTGGAGGAACTGACCCGGGAGGTGCGGGAGCATAACAACTTTGCCCGCCGCGTACCCATTTTAGAAGAACAGATGAAGGTGGCCAACCACCGCATCGCAGATTTAGAGAAAGAGAGGAACTGAACCTATGAACGATACCCATTGCAAAATTTCTGCTGCTACGCTGGCGCGCACGGCTGCGCTGGCGCTGGCACTGACCAATCAGGTGCTGAGCGCCTGCGGCAAGCCTGTGCTGCCCATCGAGAGCACCACCGTGGAGCAGCTGGTGACCACCGGCCTGACCGTGACCGCCGCCCTTGTGAACTGGTGGAAGAATAACTCCTTCACCCCGGAGGCCATCAAGGCCGATGGCTATCTGGAGCAGCTGCGGGAGAAAAAGTAAAGGCTGCCGGGCAGACGGGACGATATTTTTGTGAATAGGGCAATGCCGGAGCGTCCTCAGACGCTCCGGCATTGCATTTTCACAGGGAGGATATTGAAGCCGTTTCCAACAAAAAACTCCCCCGGCGGGTTGCCGGAGGAGCATTCATTTTTCTATTCTAAACACGGATGCGCCGCCCTGACATGGTGCGCAGCCGGGCTTACTTCAGGAACTTTGCCACAGCGCGGGCGACGATGCCGCCCAGAATGCCGGACACCAGAAATTCGGCTACGCCCTGCACGCCGACCAGCAGCACCACGAACATGAAGGGGTTGGCAGCGCCCTTGACGGACACCAGATTCTGCACATAGTCGCAGCCGTAGAAAGCCAGCACGATGTAGCCCATGAAGAACAGGGTGTTCAGGGCGGGTGCGGTCATGGCGCTGAGGATGTAGCTCCAGGTGCGGGACTTATCCAGCTTCTGCAGGCCCTTGAAGATCAGGCCGCAGCACAGACCCATGAGCATACGCATACCCACGCACAGGATAAAGGTGTTCAGCGGGCTGACCTGAAACAGTGCACCGGTCATGGCAGAGGCGCCGGTGATGGCATCGTAGAAGCTCACAGCGCCGAACACGCCGCCCAGCAGGGCACCCACGGCGGGGCCCATGGTGATAGCGCCCACGGCGATAGGCAGGGTGAGGAAGCTCATGTACAGCGGGCCCATGGGCACACTGCCCAGACCGACAAGCTTCATCACCAGTTCAATGGCCACCAGCAGGGCCACACGAGTCAGCGTCTTCGTATTGGTATTCTTCATAATTCAGTTTTCCTCCTGCTGCCGTTCCGCCCTTTTTGTCGGATACGGCGCAAACCTGCCCGCTCTGTGCGGGTTTTAGGTGAATGTTTAAATCTTTGGAAGCGCGTGGTTGTCAGGGCGTGTTCCAGAGAAAAATGCGTTAAAATCTGTCGCCGGGAAAGCGCACTCCGGCGCTGCGGCGCGCCACCGTGAGTACCCGGCTCACCGCGATGCTGGTATCCAGCATCCGGGTGCACAGTTCCTGATCTCCGGTGGTCATGGCGCGGTAAAAGGCCTCGAACTCTGCCGCCTGCCGAGGACGGTCCCCGTTCAGGTTATAGTGCTCCTCCTTGCCCTCGTTGGGATGGAAGGTCACGCCGCCGCAGTAGTTCGGGGTGGATTTTTGCAGAATATAGCCCTTTGTGCCCTGAATGATGCAGCGGGCAGGGGCTGCGCAGTCCTTGGCGGCAAGGCTTACCGCCTTGAAGCCGCTGTAATCCATCATCAGCACACCGCTGGTGTCGATATTGCGCTCCATGTTGGCGGCGTACACCGCCTTATTCGGCTCGCCGAACAGCCCCACGATATAACTGATATTGTACACGCCCAAGTCCATCAGTGCGCCGCCCGCGCACAGCGGGTCGAACACCGGCGGGGTCTGCCCGGCGCAAAAGGCGTCGTACCGGCTGGAATACTGGCTGAAGCTGCACTGCACCATGCGCACCGTGCCCACCCGGGGCAGCAGTTCCCGGAGTTTGGCGTAGTTGGGCTGGTACTGGGTGGTCATAGCCTCAAAGAGGAACAGCCGCTTGCGCTGCGCCAGCGCAGCCAGTTCCTCGGTCTCGGCGGCGGTAACCGCCATGGGCTTTTCCACAATGACGTGCTTACCCGCCTCCAGCGCCACCCGGGCATAGCGGGCGTGCTGCCGGTTGGGCACGGCGATATAGACTGCGTCCACCCATTGCAGCAGTTCAAAGTAATTGGTTGTGTACTGCGGGATCTGATATTGTGCACACAACTCTGCGGCCTTTGCCGCCGAGCGCGGGGTGCTGCACACCGCCTGCACAGTAAACGGCGTGTGCTCCACAAGCCATGGCAAAAATTCCTGCACGATCTTACCCGTGCCAAGAATGCCCAGTTTCATAATGCTCTCCCTTATTCCTCTTGTCCCCTCAGCCTACCAGCGCCTCCGGCTCGCGGCGGGTGCGGCGGTTGGGGTACGGGTGCTTTGCCCGGGGGTGTCCCTGCTGACCGTAGTGTTTGCCGCCGCCATGGCTGCGGCCGTGCTCCTGCGGGGCATTCAGCCGGTACAACAGCGCCAGCCCCTTCATCAGCAGTTCCGGGTCATAGGTCAGGGGATGGCGGCACAGCGGGGTGACATACTTTGCCAGCCCGCCGGTGACCACCAGCGTAGCCGGGGTGCCCAGTTCCTCCTCGATGCGCTGCACCATGCCGTCAATGAGCACGGCGGTGCCCAGCACCGAGCCGGACAGCATACAACTTTCGGTATTGGTGCCGATGGCGTTTTTCGGGGAGCCCAGATGCACCTGCGGCAGCTGGGCGCAGCGCTCGCCCAGCGCGCGCAGCCCGGTGGAAAGGCCGGGGCAGATCACGCCGCCCCGGAACACCCGGTCTTTGTCCACCACATTAAAGGTGGTGGCGGTGCCAAGGTCTACCGTGACGACCGGCAGCGGAAAGTTTGCCGCCGCGTAGGCGGCATCCACCAGCCTGTCCTTGCCCACGGCGCGGGGCTCGTCCACCCTCATGGTCAGCCCGGTGCGGATGTCCGGCGAAACGATGACCGGCTTTTTGCCGGTGTAGTGACGGGCGCACTCGGCCAGTGCCCCGGTGATCTGGGGCACTACGCTGGTAAGCACCGCACCTTCAAAGCGCATGGGGCGCTCCGGATGGCGGCGGTGCGCAAAAATTTTATCCATTTCGGCACGATATTCCGCAGCCGTGCGGGTGCGCACCGTGTCCATGCGCGCCACAAAGCATACACGTCCGTCCCGGATGCCCCCAAGGGCGACGGTGGTGTTGCCTATATCAATGGCTAAGATCATAATTCTGTTTTCCTTTTCAAAGTAAAAGAAAAGAACCGGTTTGCTCTTTGTCAAGCGTATTTTACCGCATTTTTGCTCCGGATACAAGTTCCCGGCAAAGATTTTGTTGTGCTGGTGGAAGTTTTGCATTATACTAAGGTAAGATATGTGGAAAAGAACTGTTTTTCCGGGAGGTAAACGAACCATGGATCTGAACGGCAAGTGCGTCCTGCTGGGCGTGAGCGGCGGTATTGCCGCCTATAAGATGGCCAATGTGGCCAGTGCACTGCGCAAGCTGGGCGCGGACGTGGAGGTCATCATGACCAAAAACGCCACCCAGTTCATCACCCCTCTCACCTTTGAGACCCTGACCGGTCACAAGTGCATGGTGGACACCTTTGACCGGGATTTCAAGTTTGAGGTCACCCACATCTCGCTGGCAAAAAAGGCAGATGTGATCCTTGTAGCCCCCGCCACCGCCAACGTCATTGCCAAAATGGCGCACGGCATTGCGGACGATATGCTTACCACCGTGGTGCTGGCCGCCAAATGCCCCAAGCTGGTAGCCCCCGCCATGAACACCGGGATGCTGGAAAACCCCATCACGCAGGATAACCTTGCCACGCTGGAGCGGTACGGCTTTACCGTCATCCCCTCCGAAAGCGGCGTGCTGGCCTGCAAGGATGTGGGCAGCGGACGCCTGCCCAAGGAAGAAGTGCTGCTGGAGCACATCCTGCACACCATCGCCCGCCCGAAGGATCTGGCAGGGCTGCGCATCGCGGTGACTGCCGGCCCTACGCAGGAGGCGCTGGACCCGGTGCGCTACCTGACCAACCACTCCACCGGCAAGATGGGCTACGCCCTTGCCCGCGCCGCCGCCATGCGGGGCGCCGAAGTGACCCTGATCCACGGGCAGACCGCGCTGCCGCCGGTCAAGTTCACCACCGATGTGTCGGTGACCACCGCCCGGCAGATGTACGAGGCGGTGACTGACCGCTTTGACACCACTGATGTGCTCATCATGGCCGCTGCCGTGGCAGACTACCGCCCCGCCACTGTGGCAGATGACAAGATCAAAAAGAAGGAAGGCGACCTTTCCATCCCCGTGGAGCGCACCGAGGATATCCTTGGCACCATCGGCCCCCGCAAGACCCACCAGTTCCTGTGCGGCTTTTCCATGGAGACCCGGGATCTTGTGGAAAACTCCTCCGCGAAGCTTGCCAAGAAAAATCTGGACATGGTGGTGGCAAACAACCTCAAGGTGGCCGGTGCAGGCTTTGGGGTGGACACCAACGTGGTCACCTTCATCACCCCGGACGGCACCCGGGAGCTGCCCCTGATGAGCAAGGCAGATGTAGCCGATGCCATTCTGGACGAGATCCTGCAGCGGCGGGCAAAGTAATACTGCTGGGATTTTGTTGTACACATATCACAAAATTCACAAAAAAATTATGGCTCTTTCCGAAAATTCGGCCTTACCTGTTTATTTTATGCTGCAAAAAATATATAATAAGAGTGTGTCCCCATATTTGGAAGGAATCGGTCTGCGCTGCAGCCGTTAATATTTGGAGGAGAGCCTTACTATGTTCATGTACTCGGATTATAGCCAGCATCTGCTGGACCATGTAAAGAAGATCCATTTTATCGGCTGCGGCGGCAGCGGAATGTACCCGCTGATTCAGATCTTGGCCGCCAAGGGCTACGAGCTGTCCGGCAGCGATGTGCTGGACGGCAGCATCATCCGCTACGAGCGGGAGATGGGCGTGAAGGTCAGCCTTGGCCACAATGCGGATAACGTTGTCGGTGCGGACATGGTGGTGTACTCTGCCGCCATCTCCAAGGATAACGTGGAGCTGAACGCAGCCGCCTCCTACGGCATCCCCACCGTGGAGCGCAGCGTGCTGCTGGGCTATGTGAGCCGCCTGTACAAGCAGAGCATCTGCGTGTCCGGCACCCACGGCAAGACCACTACCACCTCCATGATCACCACCGCGCTGGAACTGGCAGGGCGCGACCCCTCTGCCGTCATCGGCGGCAAGCTGCCCCTCATCAACGGCTACGGCAAGGCCGGCAAGGGCGATGATATCGTTATCGAGGCCTGCGAGTTTGCCGAGACCTTCCTGAAGCTGACCCCCTACCTGTCCGTGGTGCTGAACATCGACAACGACCATCTGGACTACTACGGCAGCATGGGTGAGCTGAAGTTCGCCTTCAAGCGCTTTGCCCTGATGACCCAGTTCATGATCTTTGCCAACGCCGATGACAAGAACACCATGGACGTGATGTACACGCTGGACCGCCGGGTGCGCACCTTTGCCATCGACAACCACGCCGACTACCGCGCTATCAACGTCAACGAGTATAAGCCCGGCTTCTTCGAGTTCGACCTGAAGGAGTGGAATACGACCGACACCACCCGCATCCGCCTGTCCGTGCCCGGCCGCCACAATATTTATAATGCACTGGCCATGTGCGCCGTGTGCCGCTTTGTGGGTCTGAGCGCAGAGCAGTGCGCCGAGGCTGCCCTGAACTTCAAGGGTGCAGGCCGCCGCTTTGAGGTGTACGGCGAGTGCAACGGTGCACTGGTCATCGACGACTACGCCCACCACCCCACCGAGCTGCGCGCTACCCTGAACACCGCCAAGGAAATGGGCTACAAGCGCCTGATCGCCGTGCACCAGCCGTTTACATACAGCCGCACCAAGATGCTGTTCAACGACTTCGTGGACGTGCTGAAGATCCCCGACATCACCGTGCTGACCCCCATCATGGGCAGCCGGGAGCCCAACGACCCCACCATCACCAGCGCCAAGCTGGCCGCCCAGATCCCCGGCTCCGTGCTGGTGGACAGCCTGCAGGCCGCTGCCGACTGGGTCAAGCAGAACGCACAGCCGGGTGATCTTGTCATCACCCTGGGCTGCGGCGACATCTACAAGGCCAGCAAGATGATGGTGGCCGACAACCAGTAAAGAATCTGCTATACAAAAAGAGGAACGACAGCTGTCGTTCCTCTTTTTTCGTTGATCCGGGTCAGTTCCGCGAGCACTTTTCCGCGTCGATGGCCAGCACGAACATCAGCACATAAAGCGCATCCTTCGGGTCGGTGATGTCCAGAACGTAGGTGTCCGTCCAGCGGAACGGTTCCTTGGACACGGCGGCCACCGTGCCGCCGTCCGGGCCGGTGATGGTATAGTCCCACTCGAACACATCGCCCTCCACATGCCAGCCGTTGAAGTCGATGTTGTACTTCGGCTTGAAGAAGGTCAGCTCCTTTTTCAGGGTGCCGATGCAGGTCTCGCCCTCGTACAGCTCAAACTTGGGCAGCCAGGTCAGGATCTCTTCCTTGACGGTGCCCAGCTCCTGCTGTTCTTCCGGGTCGTAGATCTTCAGGCAGTGCCCCCAGGACAGCTGCCCCTTGACCACATACACGGTGTTTTCGTTTTCGTCGTAGATGTCGTAGCTGTCAAACCAGCTGAATGCACGCTGTCTAAAAAGCAGTTTCATCTTCCTCACCTCACTCGGAATACGATTTGGGACGTCCTTTTCGTGCGGTTCTTCCGCTTTTTTCCATCATACCAGATTCTGCCTCATCGTGCAATCCCGAAGCAGCCCCGCCCGGAACATTCTCCGGGCGGGGCTGCCGTTTGCCGTTCAGTTTTCTACGATTCGGCATGTTTTGTCATTCTTTTTCGTTTTGTATTTCAGTGGCGTCTGCACTTCGGCACGGATCCTGCCCAGATAGGTGCGGGTCTGCTCCACACCGCCCAGAATGGCCTGCACCTGCTCCCGCTGTTCCGGCGTCAGGGCATCCTCTGCCAGCAGCTCCG
>ERZ773170.1247-NODE-1247-length-20082-cov-13.021221_pt1 | contig 20082 bp, 36 predicted proteins | sample MGYA00581002_ERZ773170 | MGnify/ENA primary metagenome ERZ773170 (study PRJEB29015, sample SAMEA2737811) | human gut metagenome | biome: human gut; feature: human-associated habitat; material: faeces | place: China | collected 2012 ... | reverse complement strand
CTTTGACCCGGAACAGGTGGCGGTTATCAACGTGCTTGGCAAGCCGCTGCCGTTCAGAAGCAGCATGAAAACGTACATTACCAATGACTACGGCAAGATTGATGCCGCAATCCACAGCACTAAGCGTAAGTCCATCGTCATTGACGATGCCACCTACCTTATGACCGGCGAGTTCATGCGGAACGCAAAGGTTGCCGGATACCAGAAATTCACCGACATGGCAGCAAACTTCAACGCCCTGCTGATGCGAGCGAAGGAGCTGCCGGATGATGTGGTGGTCTACTTCTTCGGGCACAGCGAGCGTGACGGCGATGGCGGAGAGAAGTTCAAGACCATCGGAAAGCTGCTGGACGAGAAGGTCTGCGTGGAAGGATACTTCACCATCGTTCTGAAAACCGTTGTGCAGGATGGGCGATACCTGTTCAGCACTCGCAATGATGGAATGGATACCGTGAAAACCCCTCTTGGGATGTTCAACAATGCGCTGGTCGAGAACGACCTTGCCGCCGTAGACAAGACTATCCGTGAGTATTACAACATCCCGGTACAGCCGGATAACAAAGGAGAGTAACAGATGAAGAACATCAACTGGAATGACGTGCAGGAAGCCACCGAACGCCGTGACCTGCCTGTTGGCGGATATGTTGCCGGTATCTGCAAGGCAACGGACGAACCCGCAAAGGAGCGCCTGAACATCGAGTGGGAAGTTGCAGAGGGCGAGTTCAAGGGTTACTGGCGTGAGCAGACCGCTTCTCTTATCGAGCGTGGCAAGCTGAATCCGGGCGAGTGGGCATGGGGCGGCAAGACCATCAAGAGCTACAAGGAAAAGGCGCTGCCGTTTTTCAAGGGCTTTATCACCGCTGTGGAGCAGTCCAATCCCGGCTATAAGTTCAACAACGATGAAAAGACCCTGCGTGGCAAGCTGGTCGGCGTGGTTCTCCGTGAGGAAGAGTACATGGGCAATGATGGGAACATCAAGACGAAGCTTGTCGTTGACCGCTTTACCAGCGTTGACAAGATTCGTTCCGGTGACTATGAGGTCAGACCGAAGAAGACGCTGGCTAGCGGGTCTGGCTCTAACTACTCGCAGGGCGGGAACGATGACTTCTCTGTGATTGAGGACGACGGTTCGCTCCCTTTTGACTAACGGTTACGCTACCGGGACAAAAGGCGAGAAAGGATAAAAGATGAAATTGATTGTTGTGGATAACGGAAATGCGCTCATCAACGCTGACACCGTTGCTGGAATTGAAAAAGAGCGCAGCAACATTTCGAGAAATGATGACGTAATCAAAACGAAATACAGCTTAGTTGTTCGCACAGACTGTGAAGAAAACAGCAAAGCCTACCGCATCGGAACATACACGAGCAACGAGATTTGCAGTGCGGCTATGTACGAACTGAGCAATTTTATCATAAGCGATGGCGACAAAACGTTCCGTGCATTCAACGATGAAGACTTTAAGGAGCATTTTCCAAACACGAAAATTCTCCGCTAACCCATAAGAGCTGCGCTATCTGGCTGGACGGGCGTTTGGAAAGATGAAACACTTGGGCGACATCACAAAGATTCACGGCGACCAGATAGAGCCTGTGGATTGTATCACGTTTGGCAGCCCTTGTCAGGGCTTGTCTATGGCTGGGAAAAGGCTTGGATTTGACGACGACCGTTCCGTGTTGTTTTTGGATGCCGCAAGAATCATTAAGGAAATGAGGACAGCCACCAATGGAATGTATCCAACTTTCGCTGTTTGGGAAAACGTGCCAGGAGCATTCAGTTCCAACGGAGGAGAAGATTTCAGAGCCGTGCTGGAAGAACTTGCCCGCGTGGAACAGCCAGACGTTTCAATTCCTCGACCTTCGGGTAGGGGGGGGCAGATGGAGCAAAGCCGGAGCAATCGCCGGAAACGGATGGTCTTTGGCATGGAGACAGCTCGATGCTCAATATTGGGGAGTCCCCCAACGCCGAAAGAGAATCGCTCTTGTCGTGGATTTTGGAGGACAACGTGCCGCAGAAATATTATTTGAGCGCACGGGCGTGTCAGGGAATCCTGACGAGAGCATCAAGGCGTGGGAAGCCACTCCCGGACATTCTCAGGCAAGCCATTCTGGATGTGATCGAACAAGCGAGAAAGCCATCTATGACTCAAGGGGAAACGGCGATGGCAGAACTTGTCCAACCATAACAGGCGACCACGAAAACAGAATCACAGACTACACGGCTATCGCTATCGAACGTAAGACCTTCAACGAACAGTCTTTCAGCCGCTATAAGGAAAGCGACAAATGCTCAACCTTGAAAGCGAAAGCAGGGAACATCGGCAATGGCAGCGAGTGCCTGATTGCAGAGAAAACAATCCGCTGGATTGTTCGCCGCCTGACACCCGTTGAATGCGAGCGGTTGCAAGGCTTTCCGAGCGGATGGACTGACATTGGCGAGTGGACAGACACAAAAGGCAAGAAGCACAAGTACGCTGACACACCACGTTACAAAGCACTCGGAAACAGCATTGCTCTACCGCAGTGGTTCTGGATTGCACAGAAGGCGAAACCCTATTTAAGACCAAATGCCACGTTGGGCAGTCTGTTTGACGGCATAGGCGGCTTCCCACTTGTCTGGCAAAAGACCTATGGAAACGGTACGGTGCGATGGGCTTCCGAAATCGATGAGTTTCCAATTGCCGTTACAAAAAGGAGATTCGGCGAAGAATGATTACCTGTTGTCTCAACTGCACATCACGCTGCACAGCCTGCCACGACACTTGCGAGAAGTACAAGGCAGAGAAGAAAGACTTCGAGGAACGCAAGGCGTTCGTGCATGAGCTGAACCACAGCCAGAGCGTGTATCACCGTGATTATGAGGACAAGCACCGGGAACGTGGCAAGAAGCGGTTTCTCGGAAGTGAATTTAGAGGTGAACGAGGATGAACGAATGGAGAGAGACAGCAAAGAACCATCCGACAAAGGAAGACGGATTGTTTGTGCTTTCTGTATATTCTCTGAAAGCATGAATAAGTGGCGAATCTTACAGCAATATTGGGAGGTGGTCAAATTGCTTCTTGATGAGTACCCGTTTTGGATGCCAATGCCTGAGTTGCCTGAAATGTTAGACCGAATCAACAAAGGACTTCGTACATGAACACCGGCAAGCAGTTTGAATCAGACTTCAAGGAATCCGTCCCGTCCGATGCGTGGTGCTACCGACTGAAAGACAGTGCTGCCACCTACTACGGCGGCAACGAGAACCTGTCCTTCTCCATCGACAACATCTGTGACTTCCTTGTGTACCGGTACCCGATGAACCACCTGTTTGAGCTGAAAACCATTGAAACGCCCTCTATCCCTCTGGAAAAGGTGTTCGGCAAGTACGACAAGGCAAAGTGCAAATACCGCAAGGAAAAGCACATCACGGACATGGTGGATGCAATGGGGTACAGCGGTCAGACCGCCCATGTGATAGTCAATTACCGGGCGGTCAACCGCACCTTTGCAATCCCTGCCAGCAAAGTTCTGGCGTTCCGTTACAACGAGAGCCGCAAAAGCATCCCTTGGCAGTGGGCAGAGCGAGAGGGGATAGAGGTCAAAGCAAAAAGGTTGCGTGTCCATTGGCGGTATGACGTGGATGGGCTGCTAAAGAGATTGGAGAAAGAAAATGCAACTGCCTGAAAAACAAGAATTGGTAAGGCTTCTGGGGCTGTACCAAAGCGAACTTCTTATGGAGAACGAAGAAAACCTTAGAAAGAAAATGAGAAGCAATGAAAGCCCGAAGAAGGTTGTCACAGATTATTCATACGGCGTAAAAGCTCAGTATGAACACGCAAGAATCATCATCAAAAAACTTTCTGTTAAAATCGGAAAAGAACTCAAGGCTAGTTGGGAGTTGTGGTGAAAATGACAATGGTATGCGATAGGTGCGGTGAAGCGTTTCCGCTTTCCAACGATGTGAAATACATGACACCGTTTGATGACGAACTTGACCAATTTGAAAGCAATTCTATTGTAAAGTGCCTTGCTGGCGATGATAAAGGGATTTACTCGATAAGAGATGAAACCGTTGTCCTTTGCCCCTCTTGTATGGCTGCACTTAACGACTGGCTGAAAGGAGAACAGGAACGACAAGCAAAATGGATTTATGACCATGAAAGAAACTCAATCGAGTGTGACAAGTGCAGAGCAGAATACAAGCTCTCGCCGTATGAACGTGTATCGGATTTTGATTATTGCCCGAACTGTGGCGCAAAGATGAAAGAATGATTGAAATGAAAAACAAAATAAATCACCGTTTTATCCGCTTCACAATCGCAACCGTAGCACTACTGCTCACGCTGCTCTTTACATCCTGCCATCCGACCGCCGCTAAAGCCTCTGCTAAAGCGGAAGAAGCTAGCAAACCGTGTTATCACGTCTCTGTTTACTCTCCTGCAATTGGAAACGCAGGATATACGTCATTGCGCGTCCCGAAGTACACCATTACGGTGGAAAGCTTTAACGAGCTGATTCCGATCTCTAGTGCAAGAGATTACAAACTACTCCAAATACCTCTGGGAGACGGTCGATTTGAGCTTGTATCTACTTCAATGGTTGAAATCGAATACTACTGAAAATGGTTGGGCAGTTCAAGAACGAGAACATGACCCCTGACGAGTTCGCAGATTACATCACCGCAAAGTCAGAACAGGTCGAAAAAGAGCTGAGAGAAAGGTGGAACTAATGGCAATGTTTTCGGTAGAGGACATTTCAGAGATTACTTCAAGAAATCCGAAGTTTTGTCGCATTAAAAGAGCCACGTTCACTTGCGACTTCTGCACCACTAGCGTCGATGTGTGCGATGAACGTATTGCAACTGCTCTAGCGGATAGCAAAAAAACTCCTAATTGCCCGATTTGCGGAAAGAAAACTATATGCAGTCTATATGAGTTTCAATCGCACGAAAATCCAAACATCATAGAGGATGTTAGATGGAGGTAACAATGTTTGAATTTGTAACCCGCTGGCTGGTCTGCTTAGTTCTGCTGGCGGTAGTAGTTCAGTCCGAACGGACAATCAAGAACATGGCGAACAGTCTGTTTGAGGAACGGCAGGCAATGCTCGTCTGGCTGTTCGTCAACGTGTGTCTGGTCGTTTGTACGGCTGTTGCGATAGGGTGGAAGTAAATATGGAAATTAAATCAATAAATGATATTCTAATGCCGTTTAGCGACATTGATGTTGCGGAAGCGTTTTATCATCATTCGGAACTTTACATGAAAACAGAGAACGTTTCAACTACGATAACAAGCGGAAATTTTGCTACGCTGGTTTATAACGCTGTAAATTTAAAAAACGGTTCGTTCAAAAGTTTTGCCGATTTAGAAAACGTTCAAAGAGCTAAGGTACATATTGAGAGAGAGTAACCAATGGAAAACGAACTTTACTGCCCGATGAAGATGACCAGCAATCCGCTTGGTCGGTGCGTATGCGAGAAAGAAAAGTGCGCTTGGTGGCGGCAGTGGGACAACTGCTGCTCCATCTTGTGGATTGCACGGGAACTGAGAAACATCGAAACGAAAATGAAGAGGTGAGAGTGTGAAACTGGTTGATGTTGAGCCAATCATTGCAGCGTGGAAAATTGTTGGTGTTGACAAAAAGAATGAAGCGAAGTCGCTTTTGGATAGCAAAAACATCGTCGTATACATACAAGGACAAATCAGAAACAGCATTGGAGATATGTTTTTAGATTTAGCCAACGTATTGGAAAAATCTGAGCCCGTCAATATATGGTTTGATGCTAAGAAAGTTTTACCCGAAAAAGACAAAGAAGTTCTCGTAAAAAGAGAAAATTTCGGCATTGAAATTGCATTTTTATCTTATGACGGATTATGGCAAGAGCACAACGAGTACATTGTACTTGGAGATGTAACTCATTGGGCGTATCTTCCAGAACCGCCAAAGGAGGTCTGATACATGGCAACACCCCCGAAACGTGGTCGTGGCAGACCGCCACTGACCGAAGCTGAAAAGAAAAAGCGTGAGAAGCGGGCGCAAAAGGCAAAAGAGCAAGCCGCTGCGAAGCGTGAGAAAGAGCGTGAGAAGAAACGAATACAGAACCTCAACAAGAACAAGAGCATCCGATCACAGGTCAGTAAGAAGGTAAAGGAGCAACAGGCGTTGGCTATCGAGAAGCAGAAAATGATGAACACAGGGGATTTGCAGTCAAGAATCGGCGATGAAGAGGACAAGAAAGTTGTCGGCATGATTGCAGCCAAGTATTTTGGCGACCTTCCGAGTGTGGACATGAGTAACCCCATTGAAGTGCAGCAACGCCTTGACTTTTTCTTTGACGCTTGCATTGAAGCCAGAATCTCCCCTGTGGTGGAATGGATTGCACTGGTGTTGGGCATCGAATGGCCTAGTCTTAGACAGATTATGACAGGCAAACGCCGTGACGACAGCTTGCAGCAGAAGTACATCTTGAAGCTGATTCTGCAAATGCAGTCCATGTGGGCGTACAACGGTATGTATGGTCAGGAGAACCCGGCAGAGTGGATTTTCCGAGCCAAGAACTACTTTGGTATGCGTGACAACGTGGAAGTCACCGTTGCGCCACCTGAACAGCCGTTGGGCGATGCCCAGAGCGCAGAGCAGCTTGCCCAGAAGTACCAGACGGCTTTGCCGAAGGAAATTGACGTGGAGTACAGAGAGGTAGCGGAAGAATGAAAGAACTCATAACTTTCTTCTTATTATCTTGGGCGGTTGCTTTTTTGATTATCAACAATTTTAACGATAAGGAGTAAAACATGAAAAAGGTAGCAACTATTATTTCTTCTGTGGTAGCAGCGTTTTTTGTTGCAGTGGTTCTTTTGCTGTGTTTGGAGAGAGTGCCTGTTGGGTATGTCGGCGTTGTTTATTCCGCACGAGGCGTTGAGCAGAACACTTTGTCGCAGGGCTGGCACTTTCTCTCGCCGATGAAACACGTTAGCAAGTTCCCTATCAGCCAGCAGCAGCTAATTTTTTCAGATGACCCAGCAGATTATAACGCAAAAGAACACGCAGATTGGCACATTGATGCCCCCGCAAGCGGTGGAATGGTTGGAGTAAACCTTACCGTAAATTATAACTTCATTCCAGACCGTGTTGTTGAACTTTACAGCCGTTTTAATGGGATGGATGGCGAAACGCTTGTGGAAAGCCGTATTCAGAACAGCATTATCGCCTACGTCAAGGAAGTTACGCCACAGTTTTCCGTAATGGACATTTACTCTGAAAAGAAAACGGAAGTAAACAACGCAATCACAAGTTATTTGAACGAAAAACTTACCAATGAATACGGAATCAACGTTTCAAGTGCTCTCGTGATTGATGTAGAGTTGGATGACACCCTCACCGAAAAAATTAGAGCAAAAGAACAAGCAAAACAGGACGCCGAGATTGCTGAACTGAACAAGCAGACCGCTCTTGCACAGGCTGAAACGGACAAGGTAAAAGCTCAAGCGGAAGCCGATGTGAAAGTGATCGAAGCTCAAGCAGAAGCTGAATCGAACCGTATTGTGTCTGAATCCATCACACCTGAACTGATTCAGATGAAAGAAGCTGAAGCCAGACTGAAGCACGGATGGGTCACTGTCAATGGAGCAGATACAGTCGTAACAAAAGCTGATTGACGGGGAACATATTCCGTGCAAAATCAAAGACTGGAAAGCCAACAAAGAAATCCTGTTTAAGGATGTTGGGAAGAACGAGCAATGAAAATCATTACATATCCTGACGGTCGTTCGGAACAGATTGGAACGCCATTAGAACTAGCGCAATTTATGTTTGGCTTGACTGAGTATCAAACTATGCAGAAGTTTAAGAATCTGATTGACTCCATCCCACAGCAGATTGAACCACAGCAGATTAAAAGCCCAAATAAAAAACGCGCATCTAAAAAGAAAGCAGGCGAATCTAATGCAGACTGACAAAGGAATCTACCACAAGCGAGTGATCGGGCGGTTCAACAGGGGAAAGAGAGGACAGAGGAAATGAGATTTTGTGGAGTATACAGATGCAAACAATGCGGTTCTGTATTTTCGGCCAATGAATTAAAGAACTTGCAGTATGAAATGGCTTGTGGGTTGTTTTCAAACACAAACGAAAACAATGCAGCAAAATGCACAAAAGAAACAATGGAAATAATTGTACATAGATGTGACCCTGTTACCGTTGGCGTTTGCGAACAAATAGGATGGATGAAGTACGAATGAATTTCTATTGCACAACCGAACATTGTTCTTGCATGGGCATCAAACAGTTCTCTGCTGGTAAGGCTATCCGATGCACGGCAGAATCCTGTAAGAACAAATCTGAGCCGTCCTGTGGCTCTTGCAAATGGTACGCAGAACCGGAGGGCGTGTGTGTGAACGACCAGGCAGAACACGTTGCAGACTTCGTGTGGGATGAACGTGGATGCAAGGAATGGGAAAAGAAAGATGAAACGTCAGTCGACCTATAAAGGGCTTATTGGCAAGGGCTGGTACGACCAAAGCGAGTACAGTCACTATTTTGCAGCGTGGGCAAACCATCGCAATAACTGGGCTATTCGCAAGGCTGATAACCGCAAGCTGGCAAAGGCAAGGCTAAAGCAGATTGAACGCCAGCAAATCAGAAAGGAGCTGGAAGAGTATGACAGCAGGAGAGAAAATCAGGAAGCGCAGACTTGAACTTGGCATCACGCAGAAAGATGTTGCGAGGATGATTGGAACAACCAATGCATATGTCAGTGCCGTTGAAAAGCAAAAGCGTGGCGTGAATAAAGAAACGCGGCTGGCAAAATTCGCAGAAGCTCTTGAATGCAGTGTGGACGATTTGAGGTCAGATGCGCCCAAAGGCATGGTAGACCCTACCAATGACGACTTTGGAGCGGTTTGTAACTGCGCTGTCCGCTACTGCTTGAGCAGACAGTCATATATGCCTAGCCTTGTCTGCGGATACATCGCACCGCTTCTGCCGAAACTGACGGACATAACGCTTAGTTGTTTTCGACGTGACATTGCAGAGCGTAAGAGTAATGGGTTTGACTTTGGCATGGACTTCGATGTTGAGACATGGGATACGTTCTACAAGGCAGTTTGCAATGAGATTGAGAGGAGAAAGGGCGATGGAAGCCAGACCGATTGATGCCAATGCACTACGGAAACGCATTGAAGAATGGATGCAGGAATTAGAGCAAGAGTTTACTGTTGAGTATGCCTACATGGGCTATGCGCTAGACGATGTACTTGATTACATCGACACTGCACCAACAATCGAGGTGAAAGACAATGGTTAATTATCCAGAATACCTTGAACGAAACGCACTTATTGAAAGAATCGAGAAAGCATATTGCGATGGCTGCGAGAACTACAATGGAGTTAGATGCCGTGCTTGCGGTATTGGCGATGCCATTGACGTTGTGGAAGATGCCCCGACAGCCTTAGAGCGTACCGCTGAATGGATTGCGCAAGACGAAGATAAGACGAGGTTCATGTGCAGTAATTGCCATGCGAGAAACAATCGAGACCGCTACAACTACTGCCCGAACTGTGGTTCTTTGATGGAGAACAGGTTATGAGTAACACCCTTTGGCATTCAGCAAGCGAACAACCACGAGAGCGGACGCAGCCTTTGTTGCTTGCGGCTAAGACAACGTGGCGTGATAAAGATGGAAAAATATTGCAAGGAATCTCACCGACAGCGTACTTTCTTGGCTGTTACGCAGACGGTCAGTTCTGGGATGAGATAGGCGAGAGGCTGCCGAAAGATGTGACGGTGACGCATTGGATGGCGTTCCCGATGATATGAGGTGATGTAGATGGACAAGTATGTATGGCATTCCGTGCAGGATGAGTTGCCGCCGTCAGATGCTCCGATGCTGATTTTGATGGTAAAACACATTTACCAAAACAAAAACGACTATGAGCGGTACATGAGGCTCGGCTTCTATGCACCAGCATTTGGGAAAAAGGCGTGGAGAGACGAGTTTAACGACCCGTTGGAACACGGTGATTGGTACAATGTAACGCACTGGACGTATGCGCCAGAAGAGCCAAAGAGGGATGAAGATGGATGGATTTAAAGCGTTAACAGAAGCAATGAACCAATGTGCTGCATCAGCTGAACATTTTGCAAATGCTGTCAGACAGTCCGAAATGCAGTGCGGTTGCATCAAGCAGAAGCACAACCGACCTGTATACTGTAAAGGTGCAAAGCTACATGAAGTTTTCAAACGAATTATGAGAACGAGAGAGGGATTTAGAAAGTGACAGAACTCAAGAGATGTCCGTTCTGCGGTGCGGAACCACCGACTGTAAAAGTGATTCATCCACTTAACGTTGACATGGCTAGTTGGGTAGTCTGCGGCAAATGCGGGGTGAGCACTTCTGCAACATTTGGCAAGAAAAAAGCCATCGAAGCATGGAACAAACGCTACAAAGAGGATTGAGCATGGACAAAAAACGAGACAGCTTTACATTTCAACGATACTACTTTGAAGCCATCTCCACACTGAAAAGTAAAGAGAAGTTGGAACTCTACGATGCAATCTGTGCATACGTTTTTGAAGAAAAAGACGCAACTTTGAACTCAAAAAAGGCAGAATCTTGTTTCATTTTGATTAAGCATCTGCTCGATGAAGAATCAAAAAGAAGCGATATTGCGTCGAAAGGATGGTCTACACGAAAGTCGGCTCATCCTCATGTCATAAATGAGATGAAAGTCAGCTCATCTATGAGTTCAAAGTCAGATGACAATGAGCCCATTGTATCAACTGACAGTCAAATGAACGTCAAGACCATGCCGGAGAGTGCAGTCAAAAAGAAACCTGACATCTTCTCCGACTTTGCTCATGGCGATAAAGCCCTGCTGGAATCTCTGCGAGAGTTCGCACAAATGCGTACAAGAATCAAGAAGCCTATGACAGACAGGGCGAAACAGATGCTCTGCAACAAGCTGGAAAAGTTTGATCGGCATGACTGGAAAGCCATTCTTGACCAGAGCATCTATGCTGGATGGCAGGACATTTACGCATTGAAACAGGATGACCAGTACGAGCAAAGTACGGAGATGGAGTTTCCTAGACTATGACAATGGACGTTCAAACGGTATTTATCGGTGCGCTGATGCTCTGCAAGCCGGGCGTTGTGGATGAAATCATACCAGACCTTGAACTTGACTTGTTCAGACCTGAGCTGAGAGACGCTTTTGCGGCTGTTCAGGGCTATTGGACGGCTAGGGGTAAGATAGATATAGTCGAGATAAACACGCAGCATCCAGACGTAGCGCAGACGCTCTTGGCGTGTGTACAAACCTGTGAATCAGAGTGTGTGCGAATTGACAGGGAACAGATGCAGCGTTGGGCACAGCTTATCAGAGAACAAGCGGCACTCACTCGTGTGCAAGGTCTGGCATTTCAGATGACCAGCGAGCTTACCGACTATTCTGATCTATCAGACATTTACCAGCAGATGGGCGAAGCAATGAGCCTGAAAGCTGAAGAAGAAGATGCGTGGACATACGAGGATGTGCTGAACGACTATGTGCTTCACATGGACGAGAAGCCTGTGTATATTAAGACAGGCTTAGAGCGTCTGGATGAAGCGTTGCACATCTCACCGGGCGATTTCATCATCATCGGCGGCAGACCGTCTGCGGGCAAGACAGCCCTGTCTCTGCAAATAGCAGCAAGCATGGCAAAGCAGGACTACACCGTGTACTATTTCAGCTTGGAAACCAGCAAACGCAAGTTGGGCGCACGTCTGATGGCTAATCAAATATACTGCCCTCTGGATACAGTGAAAAATAAGGCGGTCAGCTTGAATGAGATTGACGGACAGGCAAAGAACATGAAAATGCCCCTTTACATTCGCTCCGCTGCCGGGAAGAACGTGGCGTGGATGAAGGCTCAGGCTCTCCGTAAAAAGGCTCAGGTCATCTTCGTAGACTATCTTCAACTCATCCATGAAACAGGCGCAAAGGACAGATATGCCGCCATTACAGCTATATCCATTGCCCTGCACGAACTGGCACAGACCACAGGAATTGTCGTGGTGGCACTGGCACAGCTCAATCGAAACCCATCCAAGCCCGGAGCAACGCCTACTAACTCCGACTTGCGAGAGAGCGGACAGATTGAACAGGACGCAGATGCAATCATCCTTCTGTCCGGTGATAACCCCGACAAGTACCTGTTCCGGCTGAGCAAGAACAAGGAAGGCGAGATAGGCGACCTTCCCATTACGTTTAACAAGCAGATTCAACGGTTCCAAGAGTATACTTGGATGGACTGAAAGGAGAACAAAAATATGACACAGAATCGATACAAAAAACTGTTAATGTCCATTGGCCTGCAACGCAATGAAGCTGATTTTGCCGTAAGACTTTTTATCGGGGTTCATCGGGGCGATGAAAGACGCCATGTAAACATCTTCCAGACGTATGATGGGCTTTGGGAGACATTTCAGCGGGTTATGAGAACACCTGTTGACCAGCTTCCGAAAATCACTCTGGTTGAAGAATGAGCGCAATACAACGAACCGCCAAGAGCTGTTCTGTCAACTTATGACAGGATGGCTTTTTCTTGTTTCGTTTAAACGCCGAGAGAAAGCCTGTTTTAAGGCGTTTTAGGTGCCGGACGATAACTTTATCGACTTAATTGCAAAAACGCGACACAGACGCTCGTAGACGGCTCTCCGTTGATACTGATGGTATATCTCAAACTAGACCATGCGATTAGAACGATGTAGGAGCGTGGAGAACGGCTTTTTGAGTTCGGACGTGAAAGTTATCGGGGCAATCAGAAAAACGCGGCAGACAGGCTTTTACACGCCTTTCCCGCGATGATAGCAGCCAGATGAGTGGATGCCAGCGACTATTTGTCCAATCGAAGGGTTGATTGAGACGAAAGCAAGATGTGTGAGACGAAAAAACGCTTTGACTATCACTTTCGGAAATGGCTTTCAAATTTTTGTCCCCTTTCCCCCTTGTTTCCTCTTCCCCCCTTTTGTCCCCCTCTTTCCCCTACAACCCCTATTACCCCCTATAATCCCCCTAACATCTTCCGTGCTCCCCCTTTCCCTCCCCGTGTGTTTAGCGCGTCCGCGGGCGTTATATGCGCAAGCACGCGCGTTGACGGAGCCGGGTGTGCCATGATAGTTCAAAAGTGAATAAATAACTGTTATGCGAAATTGCAAGCTGGTCACCATCTATCTCCAAAATCACGCCGTTAGCCAGCAGAGCAGACCATAGGCGAGAACTGGCGTGAGATTCAGGTTGGTGGATGGCCTACGACTATTCCAGACATGGAGAATTGACTTCATTTTGTAGTCGGTTGAATATGTAGAAATGTTGCATAGCTGTATGAGCGGTTGATTACAAATTGAAAGCGACTGACCAGTCGGATAGTCTTGTTGAATAGTTAAAAGTATTGAGATATTTGCCGAATGAGTAATCCTAGTTGGTTGGTATGATATAATTGTAGTTGTCAGTAATTAAATCAGAGGAGAACGAACCGAATCGAATGATACGACTATTACGGTGGAATAATAGTTAAAAAGATTGAGCAATTATTTGCGACTATTATAATAAGTACGATTGATAAATATTTTGAGGTAATGTGATTGGGATTAAAATTGACAGGTGTCTTTACACATATTGATTTTTTTGGTGGTCTGATGGCTTAGCGACTATCGCACATCTCTTGCTCTAAAAGAAGAACGACTATTTCACACAAAAAAATACACGACTATTTGGCGATGATTCGCAAGAAAACGCTACGACTATTACTCTGCGACTATCAGCGGACAGCTTGTTACTATACTATATATAGGACTTTCAAACGCTTGTCGTCTGACGACTTTACGACTATTCCACGACTATTTGCCTGGATAAACTACGACTATTCCAGCTGGAACGTTACGACTATCGCTGACCTCTATTAGCTATCGGGCGAAAGCCCGAAAAAGATACGGCGGTAGCCGTCAATAGTTCCGCGCCGCCCGCCGCGCCCCTGCCGCTGGACTGCCTCGCCGGGTGGAGGGTGCCGGGCTGACCCTGTACAGGTGGAGACGCTGACCCCTCAGCAGGTGCGCCGGGTGCAGCACTTGCCAGCGATCCACACACAGTAGGAGCTGACCCCGCCGGGCTGGCACGGTCTGCGATCTGCTGCACCGTCTGGCATGGATCCATAACAGGGCACACCGTTGCACCCTTATATACCTTATTATAATAGGGCGGTTGTGCTGGCCTGTATGGCGTCCCGGTGTGGCGCTGGTATCTGGTATTGGTGGAGGTGCAGCGCTTGACGGTATGCCCTCCAGCGTGTCGCAGGCGGTGTATAGGCGGCTTGTGTAGCTGCTGTATTGTGCCCGCTGGAATGGGTCAAATCAACGGGAACGCCGCTGTAAAGCCCTGCAAACGGTTTTGACGTTTTGACCGTATAATTGCATTGACGGCAGAAAGACCACCGTAAACGCTTGTGCGTGGCTGATACGTCGCCGGGCAAAATAAAAGCCCTGCACCCTCAGCAGATGCAAGGTAAAAGAAAAACCCCGCCGGAGCGGGGTTGAATCTGAAATTGTGTCAGCGCTGAATGCGCCAAATGTTATAATCTGCTGCCGTCATGATGGTATAGCCGCCGCAAACCTTGACAACAACGTCTGCACCGGTTGCGCCCTTGCGGGCGTAGTAGCGGGACGTATACAGTCCAGTTATTGCGTCATATCCCTTATTAGTAGCCATAATATATAGCCCTCCTCACTTACTTGCCTTGAACAGCGCCGAAAAGAACCAGAAGAAAAATAAAAGTGCGGATAAAATCACAGCTTGCACCCCCTTATACCACGCTAAAGCGCTTGTAGGTGGTTTTGCTGCTACACTCGGCGTAAATATCCGGGTGCAGCGTCTTGAGTAGCTTGCTATCCAAACGGACGCTTTGCACATCCTTGTAAATGGCTTTTGCAGTGCCTTGCGCCATTTCCGGCGCGCCCTGCATCATGCAGATAATATCTGCTTTAATGTTTTCGTTCATTGCTTCAAGCTCTTCCAAAAGCCGCTTGTTTTCACGGTATTCGTTCACCTTTTCTTCGAACAACGTCATTTTTTAGCCCTCCTTAGCTGTTGAGAAATGCAATCATAACCAATGCCCCGGAAATCATGCCGCCCACGTACCAGAGGGCAGCCCACTGGGAAAAGTCAAGAGTAATCATCATGCCGTTACACCTCCTTATAATACAGGCCGTTGGTGCGGCAAATTTTGCGGATACGGTTGCAAGCCTGATACAGTGCGCGGGCTTGCACGTCAAGCCACGTTTCGCGGCTGTTGGGGGCGTTCATGCCGCCGTCGGTGCGCTTGAGTTCGGAGGGAGTGCAAACACGGGCTGCAATATCGGCGTTATAGCAGATGGAGCAACCGCCGTTGCTGTACTGCTCCCAGCAGCTTGCACCGTTGAGCGCCCACCGCTCAAGCTCTGCACCGTCAAGGGGCAAGCGCTCCATATTGTCCGCGCCCTCCTGCACATCGTCCAACAGGTCGAGAGCGTACAGCGTGACGGCCTTATCCCATGCGCTGCGGTCGTGGCGGGCGTTGAGTTCGGCGCGGATGGTATCAGCAAGTGCGGTATAATCGATGGTCTTTTTCATGGCTTTTGTCCTCCTGTTTTGATGTTTCGTGATGTGGTTTATCAGATATGTCTTATCTTGATTCTATTATATCAGATATATCTTATATGTCAATACCTTTTGGACGAAAATATAAGATTTTTCTGATTTATTTTTCTGGCACAAAATGGAAAAATTGTGCTGTCCAAATCTGCTCAGTTTCGGACACGCTCCACGCCCTCCAGCGTTTCGCCACCGGCACGATCTGTCCGGCGTGGGCGGTCTGGTATCGAGTGCAGACCGGTGCAGCGTGTCCAGCGCCCGGGCGTGCGTCGGTGTGCCGTGTCTTGCATGGTATGCCCTGGTACTTGCCAGCCCTGGTATATCTGGCATGGTTTGCCCTGCTGCCGACGCTGTGCAGTCTGTCCGGGTGCGCTGGGGCTGGGGTCTCCACCGGCGGGGTATATAGCCGCCGCCCAGCCCCGCCCGGTCAGTCTCGTCGCCACCGAAAAAATAAAAAAGGCTCAAAAAAATCACCCCACCCCCATTGTCAATCTCAAAAATTTCCCGCAAAAACAAAAAGACCCCTACAAAGGGTCTGGCTTCTGTGTTATACTTGCCTTACAAGCCTTGAAAGGGAGGAATCTGTAATGGACCAAAAGAATGACAAGAACAAAGAAAAGAGAGAAAAGAACGAAAAGATTGCCGCTTCAATATGGGGCGTTATTATCGGCGCCGCTTTTTTGGTTTTTGGTGTGTATCTTATGGCACATGGTATTTCAAGCGTTATATAAAATTTTAGCCAAAGAAAGGAAGAATCAAAAATGAGAAAGAGAATCATTGCGGCGGCTCTAGCAGCGGCTATGATGCTTGCCATGCCTATTAGCGCAATGGCAACAGCGAAACCCGATGAATGGTCTGCTCCTATTGAGCTGGAAGAGACCAATGCAACACAGGTGCAACCCATAACGATCAAAGAATCCCATAGCCATCTTGAAACCAAGTACGAATACGGCAAAACGAGATACTATGTGTTTTACGCAGTTCTGGTTGAAAATCCCAACACCGATTGGGCAGTTGATTTTGTTTCGCTGAATGTCACGGTATACGGCGAAGATGGCTCCGTCTTAAAGACCGATTCTGAAACGCTGGACTGGGTTGGCGAGGGTGATTCTTATTGGTATGGCGATTATATCGCTTTTGATTCCGATGGTGTTAAGCCGACAAGAATTGAGTATACGACAAGCGCAGAGAATTGGAACGTTCACGAAGCAAGCCCTGCCAATCAGATTGTTCGTGCTGGCGAACTTGCTGTTACAAATGTTTCCAAACGTGGTTCCGGCTATGATTTGCGATTCACTGGACAGGTTACAAACAATAGCCAGTTTACAAGCAATGCAGTCAAGGTCATTGTTCTTTACAAAATGAAAGACACCGAAGGCAATGAAGTTCCTGTTGGCGGTGAGTATACTTACATCATGGACAGCCTTGCTTCGGGCCAAACAGCATCGTTTGAGCTTTATCCATTGAGTGGATTTACTGGTTATAGCTCTTATGAAGTGGTTGCTATTCAAGATTAACGCATAACACAAAAAGCCAGCGGCTAGATGTTCTCTAACCACTGGCTTTTCTTATTTGTTATTTGTGGAAATATCAGAAATGTCTTGACTTTATAGGGTTCATCTGATATAATAGCATCAAGAAAGAGAGGGTGCAAAAATGAAAGCAGGAGAAGCGGTAAAAGAAGTTATGAGAAAAGAGGACATAAAGCAAGCAGAGCTTTGCAGCAGGCTTAAAATTAAACAGCCAACTTTAAGCGAACGTCTTTCTCAAAAAAATATTAGCGTTAATAAGCTAAACGAAATGCTGAATATGATGGGCTATAAAATTGTAGTTGTTCCTCGTGACGCACAGTTCAAAAATTGCGAAGGTATAGACATAGAGTAAAGGACGGTGATTCTGAATGATCTACGGTTACGCTCGTGTCAGTTCCGCTGGACAGGCGATTGACGGCAACAGCCTTGAAGCCCAGTCTGAACTTTTGAAAGCCAACGGCGCACAGAAAATCTTTTCGGATGTTTACACCGGAACGAAGCTGCATCGACCTGAACTTGACAAGCTGATGGCTGAAATTCAGCCGGGAGACACGCTGATCGTGGCGAAGCTTGACCGTATTGCTCGTTCTGCCAAGAATGGTCTTGAACTGATAGACCAGTTCATTGATAAGGGTGTTTCGGTGAACATCCTGAACATGGGGGTTATGAACAATTCTCCCACCGGCAAGGTTATTCGCACGGTGATGCTTGCATTCGCTGAGTTTGAGCGTGACATGATTGTTGAGCGCACCAGAGAGGGCAAGAAGATTGCCAGCCAGCGCCCCGATTACAGGGAAGGTCGCAAGCCCACGGAATATGACCGCAACCTCTTTGACGTTCTGCACGAACAGGTGGAAAAGCGTCTGCTGACCGTCACCGACGCTGCAAAACGGCTTGGCGTGACCCGCCAGACATGGTATCGGATTGCTGAACAGAACAGGTGAAAGGATGGCTTATGAGAAAACTGCTTTATCGTTATCAAGTATTTGGCACCAAAGGCTTTGCGGAAAAAATGATGGATGCTCTCATTAAAGAGAAGCCGGATTTAAAAGATGGATACTATTCTATTTCAAAATTAAGATATGTCATGGAAAAAGATAAGTGGCTACGGCACGCTATTTCTATTTCGCACGACAAAGACGGAATTATTTTTGCCATGCACCTTTACGAGAGCGGATATATTACATTAGGGGATGACGAACACCCCGGTATTCGTCCGATAAGATGGTATGAACCTTTATTCTTGGTAAGGCTGATGGAAAAAATTCGAGAAATATATTGGTGGCCTTCCGAAACCGGTTCTCCGTTATAAAACCGAATATTCAATTTTTGTGCAGTTGTAGGCACTCTTTACGTTTTCAGGTAGGGGGTGCCTATTTTTTTATGCAACCAAAACAGTGCATTGCAATCATCGACAGCATCAAAGCGTATGCAAAGCAGAATCCGACAGAAGCGCAGGTCTACGAGGACTGGTTTCAGGCGGTCGTGAACCTGAGAGACGCTCTGCCGCAAGACAAGCGGTTCGATGCCTACAAATACTCTGGTGAGCTGCGCTCTGTCTGCGCAGCCATGATGGGCAAGATGAAAACAGGCGAGGATGTGGCAAAGGTCTATGACATTATCAGCCGGACGTACCTGTTTGAAGCAAAGGACGTGTTTGACAGCTATTGCATCTACCTTGAATGGAATCGTGCGCCTGAGAAGAAGTTTTATCAGCCGCGCAGAAAGGTGCTTTTGACGCTGGTTCGTGACCTAGAGGACTTGTTTTTCCACCGTGTAGAATTTCTTGGGGTAAGTCAGCCCCCGAGAACTGGAAAAAGTACGCTCTGTATATTTTTTATCACATGGCTGATGGGCAACCGCCCTGACGTTGCGTCGGTTATGAGTGGACATTCTGACAAGCTGACCAATGGTTTCTATGGCGAAGTGTTGTCCATCATCACTGACCCCGTGACCTATAACTGGGGCAAAATCTTCCCTGACGTTCAGCTTGTAGATAAGAGCGCAAAGGACGAAAGCGTTGACCTGAACCGAAAGAAGCGCTTTCCCACCCTGACTTGTCGCTCTATTGGTGGCACGCTGACTGGTGCTGTTGAAATCGGCGAGGGCGGCGTTCTGTACAGCGATGACTTGATCGAGGACTTGGAAGAAAGTCTGAACGTTGAGCGTCTGAACAACAAATACGATGCCTATCTGAACCAGTTGAAAGACCGTAAAAAGCAAGGCGCATTAGAGCTGATGGTCGGTACGCGCTGGAACGTGCTTGACCCTCTGGGACGCATCCAGAACCAGTACGCAGACAATCCAAAGTACAGATTCCGGGTTATTCCCGCTGTGGACGAGAACGGACACAGCAATTTCAATTATGACTACGGCGTGGGATTTGACGATGCCTACTATGCCGACATGAAAGCCAGCATTGATGATGCAACATGGTGGGCAAAGTACATGGGCAAGCCTTATGTGCGTGAAGGTCTGCTGTTCCCTGCCGATGAACTGCGGTATTTCAACGGTGTTCTGCCTGATGGAGACCCTGATCGCAAGCTCATGGTCATGGATATTGCATGGGGTGGCGGTGACTTCACCGCCTGTCCTATCGCCTATGTGTATGGCGATGCCGTGTTTATCCCTGACCTTGTGTTCAATAACGGAGACAAGACCGTGACCAGACCGGAAGTTGTGGGCAAAATCATCCAGCACAAAATCAATGTGGTGCGTGGCGAAGCCAACAACGGCGGTGATGAATACTGTGACGTAGTGGACATCCAGCTCCGGCAGCAGGGGTATCACTGTTCTGTTCGTAGCCAGCGTGCGCCAAGTGGCCAAAGCAAGCTGTCCAGAATTATTCAGTATGCGCCGGACATCAAACGGTTCTATTTCCTTGACGAAAAGCACCAGT
>ERZ773170.1244-NODE-1244-length-20093-cov-6.214393_pt1 | contig 20093 bp, 16 predicted proteins | sample MGYA00581002_ERZ773170 | MGnify/ENA primary metagenome ERZ773170 (study PRJEB29015, sample SAMEA2737811) | human gut metagenome | biome: human gut; feature: human-associated habitat; material: faeces | place: China | collected 2012 ... | reverse complement strand
GTGATGCTGCATATGCGCTTCCAGAGCGGAGTGATGCGGCAGATGATGTAGACGATGAGCGCACCGGCGAGGTTGAGGATGAGGTCGTCGATGTCGCACGAGCCGGTGCCCGTGTAGACCTGAGCGACCTCGACCGCCGTGATGGCGAGCGTCAGCGTCGCGGTGAAGAAGAAGATGCTGCGCTGCCAGCGGAATACGGCGGGCAGGAACACGCCCATCGGCGCGAACGCGATGAGGTTTCCGGCGAGGTTGAGAATGACCAGCCGCAGCGAGATATTCCCGTAGCCGTAGGCCGGCAGGTAGTTCTTGATGGTGCGCAGCGGTTCAAGGTTGATCGCCTCGAGCGTTGCGTGCGTCGTAAAGCCGCGGCCGAAGGCGTTGTCGAAGAACAGCACATTTGCGAGCACCCACATATAATAATAGAGCAGCAGCTGCATATACAGCCGTCTGCGGCGCTGTCGCTGCGCCTCCGGGATGCCGCAGAACAGCGCAATGCGCAGCAGGATCGCAAACGCCGCCGCGAACGCGAACTTCTTTTCCGGACCGACAACGAGGTTCGGCGCAAGTTCGTAGAACAGGTTGAAGCACAGCAGCGCCGCCGTGAGCAGCGTCGCTGCGCCGCGAAGTAAGGTTTTCAAAAGGACAGTCTCTCCTTTTGCTGTCAGAGATTTTCTGCCTCGCGCAGCCACAGCGCGGAGACTGCGTCAGACGGCATTCTCCAGTCGCCGCGCGGCGAGAGCGTGACCGTGCCGACCTTGGGGCCGTCGGGCAGGCAGGAGCGCTTGAACTGCTGCGTGAAGAAGCGGCGCACGAAGGTCGTCAGCCATTTTTTGATGGTCGCGTCATCGTACACGCCGGCGAAGGTTTTCCTTGCGGCGCGGTAGATCTTGCGCGGCGGATAGCCGAAGCGCAGCATATAATACAGGAAAAAGTCATGCAGTTCGTAAGGACCTACCAGATCTTCCGTCTTCTGTGCAATGTTCCCCTCCACCGGTGGAAGCAGTTCCGGGCTCACCGGCGTATCCGGGGTGTCCGGCTGCTCCGGAAGATCGGGGGTGTCCGGTGTGTCGGGCGTATCCGGCGGTGTGACTGGCACATCCGGGGTGTCGGGGATGTCCGGCGTTTCCGGGATGGTAGCACCTACCTTGGGGGTGGCGTCCACATCGTAGATCCAGTTGTCGCCATCGGGCATGGGGATGGACACAAGGAAGGGCTTGATGGCTTCATAGCCGTGGGAAGCCTCGGTCTGCATGACAAGATACAGCCCCTGCGGCAGCTTGGTAAAGTCGGCGTAGCCTTCCTCGTCAACGTTCTGCTGGGCGGCAACGGCGGGTACGGTGGGCAGATACTTTGCCAGCTGGTCAGCCAGCGTGCTGTCCGAAAGATCGCCCAGCGGCACGCCGCAGCCCGTAAAATCGCCGGTATAGGCGTAGGACAGGTTGCCGTTGGTGCGCTTGACGGTGGCCACCTGATACAGGGTCAGCTCGCCGCCGCGCAGGGGCACATCGTTGTGGGTGTCGTACAGACGGACATGGAGCGAGCCCAGACGCCCCAGCACAATGTTGGCACTGGTGGCAAAGGTCGGCAGGGCGCAGCATACCACAAGGCACACAGCCAGCAGCACAGCCGCCAGACGATGACGCAGATCAATGCTTTTCATGTTCTTCACCTCTCGTTTTCTTGGGTTTGCGTGTAGAAAGCAGCATACCGATCAGCAAGATCAGCAGCATGGGCAGCGCCATAATGGGCGCAACAATAATGGGTTCAATTTTAAGCGCTTCGGCGGTAACGCGGAGGTGCTTGTACTGATCCGGGGTCTCCACGCGGCGACCGCGCACCAGCAGGCGGTGGGTGTTGATGCCGTAGGGGGTGCAGGTCATCAGGGTAACGTAGTCCTTGCCTTCGGCGATCTTCAGCTCGTCGGTCTCGGTGGGCAGCACGATGGAAATTTTGTCCACCTCGTAGGTGAGCACCCGATCCAGCACGGTGATGGTAAAGGTATCGCCCACTTCCAGCTGGTCGAGGTTGGTAAACAGCTTTGCGCTGGGCAGGCCGCGGTGCGCCGAGATGACCGCGTGGGTGGACGCGCCGCCCACCGGCAGGCTGGTGCCCTCCAGGTGGCCTGCGGCGATCTGCAGCACGCTGTCGTCGGTGCCGTGGTAGATGGGCAGCTCCACGCCGATTTTGGCGATGGTGATGTAACCCATAATGCCCGTGCCGGTAATATCCAGCGTTTCGTTGTAGCCGGTAAGCTGATCCGGGCGGTAGAGGGCGTTTTCGTTAGCGGCCACCTGTGCGTTAAAGGCATTGGCAGCGTCAAAGTAGGCGCTGTAATCCGCATCGGTCATGTTGTCCACGTCCTGCGCGTAGCTTGCCACCGCGCGGGACTGGTTGCGCTGGTTGACGTAATCGCTGATGGTGGGGTATAACATCACGGATAGACCCACGAAAAAGACGAGGATCAATATAATGGTGCTTTTGTTCTTTTTCATGGGCTACTCCCTAACGTTATAGTTTCAGGACCAGAGCAGGGGGCTTTACAGCCCCGCTCTGTGCAGGGGAAAAGGAGAGCTTAGCGGTTCTCCATGCGCTTTTTGGTAATGAGCAGGATGACTGCTGCAACCATCAGGCCGCCGCCGACCACGTAGAAGATGGTGGTGCCAATGCCGCCGGTGCCGGGCAGGGTAGTGCCGCGGTGGTTGATAATCTGAGAAGTCAAAACACCAGTGCTAACATCACCAGTGAAGGCATCACCAGACAAGGTAATCAGAACGGGGTTATCGGCAGTTTCGCTATGTGTAGCAGTGACGGTGAAAAGCAACTCTGCCATAGTGTTATAACCAGCAGGAGTTACAACCTCAACCAGTTTGTAATCGCCATCATCAATACCGTTCCACTCGAAATTCATTTTCGTAGCATCAGTAATGGTATAGGTGCCATCGGAATTTTTAGTAGCATTCATAATACCCTTGGATTCCCAAGTAAGGTTACCGCTGGCATCTTTGACATGTTTAAACAGCTCAAAAGCAGCACCGGGCAGGCTATTGAGATCAGGATCGACCTTATTAGCGTCTACTTTATAGGTAAAAACAATGTTTTTGTCCTTGGGAGTTTTACCGTAACCCTCGCCATTCGGGTTGTTGGAGAATACCAGATGAGCTTCGTTCGGGTTGCCGGTAGAACCAATAACAGCAGTATCATCCAGAGTAGCATTGTACTTAACAGTGATTACAGAGCCGTTGCCAGCACCAAGAGCCTTTACATCAGTAATCTCGATCTCCAGAGTTTTGGAAGTTTCATCCCAATTGAGTTTATACTGGGTGGGGGTCAATTCAGTAGTGTCGAGTTTGACAGAAGCACTATCAGCGACATAAGTCAGGTGGTCCATGGTATCGACAAACTTTACATAGTATTTGTCGTAGTTGTCCAGCTTGCCCAGAGTAGCAGTCAGCTTATAAGGAATAGTATCGCCGATATCGTAGTCAGCAGAATCCTGCCAGTCAGATTTAACGCCGGTGGTATCATTGATGTCCTTGACCTTCTTCTCAAGGGTGGGGATATCAGTCTTGACCTGAGGAGTTACCGTGGTTGCACCGCTTACCTGCAGCAAGCTCAAATTCTTTGCATCGTGCTTATTGGCAACGTCAGTGGTATCGACGATCAGGTAATAACCAGCGCTCGGCAGGGTTACAGAACCAGTGCCAGTTGCCATAGCTGTGCCGGTAACATGATCAGCAGCGATTTTTGCAAAATCGTACTTTAAACTAGGATTATTGGAGAGCACTTCAGCAACACCTTTTGCATCAGTGCAAGCGCTATAAGCGGCGTTGGCGGTTTTCAGATAATTCAATAAGGTGGCAGTTGTTACATTGTGACCCCAAGTAACGTTTGACAGGGTGCCCTCATTAAGATCACCGGCGAAAATCTGATAAGCTTCAAAAGTGTGGCTCGTGATGTCTACTGCCGCAAACGCCGGAATCGCCATGGCGCAAACCATAGCAACTGCCAGCAGCGCAGCCATGAGTTTCTTCATTGCTTTCTTCATGGAGAAAAGCTCCTTTCTTTTCTCTGCCCCTTGCCGCCCCCTGCATTTTGTACAGGGGGGAGGGGTGTGGTTTGTGTTCGGACTAATGCGTAAACTTTGCGCTGGGCGGGCGGGGTTTAAGCTCCGGGCGTCCGGCAGGGAAGTGCAGTTTAGTCATCTGCCCTCCCTTCGTGTCTGCGCTTGCGGTGGATAAAACTATATGCCAGCGCAGACAGCATCATTGTGCCGCCCACGGCTGTGTACGGGAGTGTACCGGACCCGCCGGTAGAGGGAAGTTCGTAGACCTGAGTTTTCTCATTGGTAAGATAGAGGTATCCTCCGGCAGTTACTATATGATAAGCACTCAGGTCAGTGGGAAGATTCTTCGGATAAAGTTTCTCATCCGTATCCGGGATATAGAAGTAGTAGGCATTGTTGGGGTCAAAGATATAACCGGAAGGAGCCTGCGTTTCCACAAGCTTGAATGCCTGATTGTGCACTTGAACGTTCTTATTCTTATCGGTCATGATAAGAGACAAGTTTCTCCCCTGACTGTCAACCAGTTCACCATTTGCATTCGTGATGATATCACCGCTCACCAGCGTCCAAGTATCGTTACTTTGCCATGCATAAAGGCTGAACTCAGCACCGGGCAGATACACAGCGTTATTGTCTTTATCCACCTTGTAAGCAAGGATACCTTTAACATTTGCGTTAAACGAGGAACTGGAAATCTTAACGGTCGTCTTATCGGTAACGGAGGTGATCTTTGTGTCTTCGGCCTTCAAGGTGGCGGTGTTGCTAAGCTCAATGCTGTTGCCCGTTGTAACAGATGTGTTGTAGCGATAAACCACTACAAGCGGCGTAGCGTTTGGCAGGGTGAAGGTCAGCCGGTTGGTACGGCTTCCTTGCTGATTGCTATCATACCCAATGGTTTCGTACAAATACGAATACTCCGAAACGGACAACGGCTGCCCACGCTTGTTAGAAGCAGTTGCATCGTATGCATACACAGCAACGCTGGAAGGCACCAACGATGTGACCTGCTTATCATGCCAAGGGTTATAACCGTATGTGAGTTCATCAATAAGCGTCAGCTTGATATTGGGGTTATTCAGAATTACTTTACCATCGGGATTGACAATGACCGAATACTCGATCGTATTTTGGGCGTCACTCTCATCAACCTGTACACCGCTCTTTTGCACGGCATCGTGCAGGTTGTTGTAAGTGATCTCCTGCGTCTGCGAGGCCGAACCCCAATCCTTCGAGGTGCTGTCGGTCACCTTGACCTCGTTGGTAAAGTTCTTTTGCGAGCTCTTCCATAGTTCTGGATTTTCTGTGATGTTGGCATAGATATAAACTAAGATTTTTTGATCCTGCTCCATCACGCTAAGAAGCTCTACCGGTACCTCAATGTCAACGCTCTGTTTACCGTCAGAAAGCGTGGAGAGCGTAGCAGTGAGATCAGGACCTTGACGGTTTCCGGGATTGTGAACCCAAGTAGGAAACGTCCAACTATTGCTCGTCTTGGTGATATTACCGTTTTTACCCCAATGACCTTCGCCGCTAATATCGATATCATCAAGCGTGACACCGGCGGGGAGCGTATCGGTAATATTGATATGCGTCAGCCCGGCTTTTTCAGCATTCTTGAAAGCTTCGGTCAGGGTCACTTCAATTGTCCATTGCAGCTTACCGCTGATGTCATGGTAATCATGGCTGCTATTGTCAGCACTACCGGTAGCTTTGTCGTACTTCTTTACAATTGCATTGCCGTTGGGGCGGTAGGTATTCGTGCCGTCAAAGGCTGTACTGTTGAAGTAGCACTGGTTCTTGAAATCCGTTTTTTTATCAGGCCGTTTGATCGTGGTGGAAAAATCAAACTCTAAAACAGTGCCTTTGGTCAGCGGCTTTGTTCCAATGATACCAATCGTATCCCAGGTTCCGGTATAGTTGTCAGTTTTTTTGTTTCCATAAGCGTCGCTGACCTCATAATAATGACCGTTGAGAACACGATCGAGTTCGGCATACAGATCCTGACGCTGCTTGGGCGTGAAATACTGCGCGTTGTAACAGGATGCCTGATCGTACCATTTCCACCCGGCAGCATAATCCTTGTCGATGATCAACTTGATATGCCAGTTAAGGGTCAAAGTACCGTCAGTATTTTCTATAACACCCTTACCGTCCTTGAAATAGGCATCCTTGCTGCCAACCTCAACATCGTATTCGGAAGAACCCTTTTCGTTGTCGTGGTCGTCTTTCAGGGTGACCTTGTTCTTGACCTGTGAAGTGTTATAGTCGTGGTCGCCCGGGGTTTTATAGGTGATGGTGTAGCTTGCGGTGGTGTCCGTATCAGCGGAGTTAGTGCCAAATTTGTAAGGCAGCGCATCGTCAAACGAAGCACCCGTTGAGGTTTCAAAGTGAACAGTGCCTTTATAGTCGCTACCGTTCAGTTCATCACTCAGCGTCCAGCCCTTCATCTCGGCGTGGTTTTCGTTCAGCGTAACCGTCCAAGAGATGGTGTCATCATCATTTTTGACGCCCGTCTTTTTCACGGTGTTAAAGTTGAAGTTTACCGAGGAGTCGCTGTCGATCTTTTCGCCCTTAGAGTTTGTCGATTCAACATGGATCTGATTGGTCGTGGTAACGTTGCCGCCCTTCAAATCAGAAGGAAGCATACCCCAATAGGTCAGCTCGTAATACTCATCCTCGCCAAGCGCGGGCAACGTGCCGGTAAAGCCCTTGTTGCCAGGCGTATAGGTGAGACTAGAGCTATCAACAGAAGTATAAGTGTTTTTTGTGACCGTGATGCCCTTTGTCGTATCCAGCTGAATGTTGGTCATAATGTCATCTAACGTAACAGGATGACCAGCTGTACCATAGGTACTCCATACTTTTACGGTATACTTTACAGTACCATTTGCAAGGTCAGAGTCGATGATAGACTTTTGGGTGTGAAGATCGCCGTATGTCTTGGAATCTTTCTTAATGATGATCGTGCTGGAGTGGCTTTCGTTGAACTTGATGGTTGTTTCCTGATCGTAAGTTATTTCCATCTCGGAAGCCTTACCATCGAAAGCCACGGAACCATAAATCGGAGAACCCTTGGCATTCATCTCTACATACGCATCGTAGAACGTAATGGAAACGACACCGTTTTCTATTTTGCCAACACCAATAGTCTTGCCACTACTGGTATCGCGTACATAGCCGGCCTCTTTAAAATTCTTTAAAGCATCAGGTAAAGTATATTTGATGGTATTTTTCGTATCGGACAGTGTTCCGGCGGGGAGTGTATAATCCAGAAGAGCATTGATTTCGGCATACTCATCAATGTAGGAGTCTGCTGTGATATCGCTCCAATTTTCCCACTGGCTTCCGCGGTACTGCAATTTTGCAGAGGTGATATCATTTGTAAAATCGTGGAAATCTGAGGTTTCCACCGGAGTTGTTGCTCCCGCCGTCGACGCCGTGGGCGCACGGTTCGGACGGCTGGCGGAGATGGTAGGCAGCTGGCTGCCGTATGTGTCGGCGTACTGGGCGGCGGCAACATCCACCACACCCACGACCTCGGTGTTGAACAGCGTTACCTCAGCCACCTTGCCGTCCACGTCGCCGGAAATAACGGTCAGCGTGTCAGCGTCGCTGTCCACACTGCTCACGATGCCCACGGTCTCCACAGGCTGAGCGTCAGTCACGGTAGTGGTCTGCGGCTCGACAGCGGGGGAACCCACGCTGGGCGCAGCGGTGTCGGCGCTGTCCACCGGCTTTGCGGCGGGCTGCTCCGGGTTGGCGGTGTCGGGGATATCGGGGATATCAGGGGTATCGAGGGTGGTCGTGTCCTCGGCGGCAGGGACGCTATCCAACGCAGCAGCGCCGGATTCCTCAAGCTCTGCGCCGTTCTCGCCCTCGGCGTCCGTGCTGAACAGGTCGTCCAGACCGTCCGCTGCACCGTCGGCGCTGCTGTCCACAGCCACGGTGCGGGTGACGTACTTATTATAAATAACGATGTCGCCCACATCGGCGGCGCTGCCGTCCTCGTTGTCCAGCAGCCAGTCCATGTCGCTCATGGAACTGCGCAGGGCAAGCACACTGGCCTCCTGCGGGATAGCGCTCTGGGGGATACCGGCGTACTTCAGGCAGTAAGAGAGGAACATCACGTCCCACTCGCCGTAGGGGTTGCCGTAGGACTGACCGTAGCGGGAGTAGTAGCGCAGGGTCACGCCGTCCGCGGGGTCAATCTCAAAGTTTTTCTCGCTCTGCTCGTAGCCCAGCTGGGTCTTTGCCACGCTGAGCAGGTCCTCGGCCCAGTTGCCGGTCATCACGGCCTCGGCGTTGGCGGCCTGCCACTCCTCGGGGGTCTCAAGGTCGGCGGAGGTGTCGCTCAGGCAGGCAACGGTGTGGTGGTGCTCCGGCAGGGGGCAGGTGAGCACTTCCTCGTAGCAGGCATCGGTGTGGTGGTGGTAAATGGGCTCCACGGTGTTCACCATCGGCTCCAGCGCCACGGGCTCGGCCACAGCCATAGCCGCCAGTGCGGCGCTCTGGGTGGGCTCCACCACCTGCTCCACAAGCTCGCCCTCCTCTAAGCCGCAGGTCAGCTCATACTCAGTGGTATAGCAGCTTTCGTCGTGGGTATGCTCAAATTTGTCGCAGATCAGACTGCCGTCCTCGGGGTCGAAGCAGTCGTCATCGTGGACGTGCTCTTCTTCCATGCAGGTCAGGGTCTGCACCTCGGTGTAGCAGTCCTCGGTGTGCTCGTGGGGCACAAACTCGATCTGCGGTTCCAGCGACAGCGGCATGGGTTCAGCCTCAACGGTGGGCTGGCTGGTCGCAGCAGCGGCGGCCACCTCGTCCGCATTTTCAAGCTCGCCTTCCTCGTAACCGCAGGTGAGCACCTTGGTGTAGCAATCCGCCGTGTGGGTGTGCTCCTCCTCGCCGCACTGGTACTGCGCGGTCATCGAGATGCCCACGCCATGCAGCTGCCAGTTGACGAACAGGGTGGTGATCATGGCAAGTGCCAGCACAAACGCGGTGTAGCGCCGCAGGGTGTGCCGGTTCTCGCGGAACCGCTCCATGTACGTTTTAAGAATGTCGTTCATAACGGAATACCTCCTCCCGGGGTCAATGGATCAACGAGAAGCTGGACAAGGGCCATATCCTCAGGAACACCCTGCCAACGATCTGGCTTTTTTCTACGCAGCCTATCACGCTGCTGCGGCTGTCGATGGAGGTGGAGCGGTGGTCGCCCAGCACGAAGTAGCGGTTTTCCGGCACCTGATAGGGGAACCGGATGTCGCATTCGCCCACGGTCAGCGCGTCCACATAGGGTTCGTCCAGCACCACGCCGTTTACCGAGACCACGCCGTTCACGTCCATATCGATCACATCACCGGGCTGCCCGATGATGCGCTTGAGCAGCAGCTTGTTCTGCCAGTAAAACCCGCATAACTCACCGTTTTCAATGTGGTTGGATTTTACCAGCAGGATAATGTCCTTGTCGTTCAACGTAGGGTTCATGCTGTCGCCAGAGACCTGAAGCACCGGCAAAAACAGCGTAGCCAGCAGCACGGCTACTGCGGCCACCACCACCAGAATATAGATCGTACTGCGCAGCACCCGCTGGTAGCGGCTCTGGTACGCAAGACGCTCACGTTCTGCGGCCACTTCCTCGGTGGAAGGGATGGAAGCGAACCGGATATCGCGTTTTTTCATGTTTCCTCCGAAGGCAGGCCGTCTGTGCTGCGGTACTGGTCCAGCAGCTCGTTGGCCTTGTGGTCAAATGCCTGCCAGCGCTGCTGCACCTCCTGCTCGGCGCGCTCTACCATGGCCTTGCAGTCGGCCTCGGTCTGGGTGCGCTTTTGCGCGGCGGCGGCGGTCATGGCATCGCATTCCTGCTGCGCCTGCGCTTTCAGACTGTCGGCGTCTGCCTGTGCCTGTTCCAGAATGCGTTTAGCCTCGCTGCGTGCCTGCGAAAGGGTGTTGGCGGCGGTGGCGTTGGTGTCCGCAACGCTGGCCTGTACCGAATGCAGATAGTCATCGGCGGCGGCCTGTGCGGCGGCGAACACGTTGTTCAGCTCCAGCGCGGCCTGCGCGATGGAACCAGCGCTTTCCAGCCGGAGCTGCCGGTCCTGCAGCTGCGCGGTGAGCGCGGCATTCTGTGCCTTGAGCTGGTCCTCGCTCTGTTTCAGCGCATAGATGATCTCTATTAGTTCAGCGCGGTGCATCCGCCGCAGTTCACGATCTGCCATTTGCGTACAAACTCCCGAATGTAAAGATAACGAAATTTCTTTCGAAAATACCGAAAAAACTTAAAGAAAATGCCTGAAAAATCGCTTGTCTCCACGCGATTTGCGCGGCTGGAGAGACCTTTTATAAACTATCTTATTTTAGCACACTCCCTGTAACAACAATATAACAAATCGGACACAAAATCAAGAGATAAAGCCGAAAAAATATCGCAAATTTTTTTATTTTATATGTAAAACACCTAAAAAGAAGGTAATATACCACAGAATTGTTAAAATTTCCCTTCATAATTCTGGGGTGCGAAGTTCTGCGCAGTAATGCACTGAATCAGTGCGCCTACGAAAAACGGGAGCCGCACTTTTTCGAAAAAAGCGCGGCTCCCGTATCCAAACTTTGGGGTGATCCTTTTACTTGCCGAAGCTGCCCAGCAGGCTGTTCAGCGATACAAAGGACTGGTAAATGACGTTGACGTTGTTGATGATGGAGCTTGCACCGGAGAAGATGCGGGCGATGTAGTTGAACACCTTACCAACGTCCAGGAAGGCCTGATAAGCGTTGCTGGCGCCGCCGTCCAGATAGGTCATCTCCTCGGCTTCGATAGCGGAATAGCTGGCGGGCATTTTCATGGTAGAAGTAGTCATGGTAAGATCCCTTTCTTCAATGGTATCATTGCGTTTACAGCAGTGTTCAGAACATGGTGGCGACCAGCAGAGTAGTAAGCAGGGCACCGGCCACAAGGGCAGGCCCTACATACTTTTGCCACTGGGTGGCGGCGGGCTGGGTGGTGGGCTGCGGTACGGTAGTGGTACTGGCCTTGGCAGTCCAGTGGGCGTAGATGGTGGCATCGGAGGTGAACACGGTGGAGGTGGTCACCTTGCTGCCGCCCACCGGCTCGGTGTACCAGCCGTCAAAGGTGTAGCCCGTCATGGTAGGCTGCTCAGGCGTGCTCTCCAGTTTGCCGGACAGGTTCGTGTAGGTGACCACGGTAGAGCAGATGCCGCCTTGGGCATCCATACCAATGGCGTACACGTTCTCTTCCTTTTTGCTCCCTGAAGTTTTGTCTGCAGCAAATGCAGCCGGCAGTGCGCAGCACAGCAGCGTGAACAGGCAAAGCCCGACCACCAGCGTTTTCAGGAATTTTTTCATGAGATCCCTCGCTTTCCTTCACAAAGATGGAGACACTGCCTCGCCCGGGTGCAGCCCGGACGCAGGAGAAGTTTCTTCAACTTATTTTTATCACATCCAGTGTACCAGAAGCGCAACAAAAAATACAGTCTTTTGAGAAAATAATAAGAAAAATCAAGAAAAAAATAAATTTCACCTTTGCAAGATAAAATTTATGCCCGTGTAGACTGCGCTTTTTGAAAAACGCATCCCGCAAAACTTACCTTTCGTAAAAACATGGCAGGATATGGAAAAAGCAAAACCTTTGCCGCAAAGCCAAAAAACGACTCGAACCGCCGCAAATGCAGCAGGCAGCGCACAGAAAAAAGCGGCAAAAACGCGGCACACCTCTTGTGGAAAAGCGGAAAATATGTTATACTATCTTGCATGATGCGCCATCGCCAAGCGGTAAGGCAGGGGACTTTGACTCCCCCATCGTAGGTTCGACTCCTGCTGGCGCAACCAGAAAAAGGCCGTTGTACAGGAGACTGTGCAGCGACCTTTTTATTATTTGCCCTCTGGCAGCTTGAAGTAGACGCGGTATTCGTCCGAGTAGACCTTGCTGCCCATGCGGCTCACGCCGCCGTACAGGTGGGTGCGCATCAGCGGCTCAATGGCGTCCAGATCCTTCTCCCGCAGAATACGCAGCATCTCGGCGTGCTCGCTGACAACGCTGGACACGTTGCGCGCGCCTACGATGTCCAGACGGATAAAGCGGGAATAGTCTGCCTGCGGGCGGGTTATCTGCTCCCAAAGGTACTCCTTGCTGGTCTTGCGGAACCAGTACTCGTGCATGGCAAGGTCGCAGCTGAGGAAGTGGTTGAAATCAAAGTTTTGCGGGTCGCTGCGCCCCGCAGCGGCCTCCAGCAGCACATTATAAAGGTGTTCTACCGCAAGGATCTCCATGGGCGAGCAGCTCTGCACAAAATCCCGGAACACCATGCCCTCCACCGCAACACGCTGGAAGATGAGCTGATCCACCACGCCAATATCAATGGCGGTGACGATGGTGCCCTTGCAGGGGATGATCTGCACAAAGCGGTTCTGCTCCAGCCGCTGCAAAACGCTGCGGATGGGGGTGCGCGAAACACCGAACCGCTTGCACAGTTGGTTCTCGCTCAGCGCTTCCCCGGGCAGGATCTTCAATGCGCAGATCTCGTCCTCGAGAATATGATAGAGCTCATCCGTGTGCTGTAATGTAGCCATAGTCGTTCTCCATTTATCCGGTAAATATGATCTTAGTATCATTGTACCGTTCCGACAGCGGAATGTCAATGCTGGAACGGAACTTTATTTGAGAACTTGTATACAAGTACTTGCGCTCACACACAGAGCTGCTCCTGAAACGAAAAAACGGATATACCGCTTTGCAATGCGGGAAAAGTGCTGATAAAATGCCGTAATCAAGCGGCTGTTGTATCAAATGCATAAAGAAAACAGAGAATAACTGTCAAATATTACAATAGAAAAGCACGGCGCTGACTGTTGCGGCAACACTGTGGGCTGAAATATTGTATACAGGATTTTGCTGAAAAAGCTGAAAGGACAAATACCCCACAGATACCGGATCGTCTCCGGCAGATGCGGCAGGGCATGTGTCTTTTTGCGTGCATGCTTGCTTTGCTGCCCGAAAGGCGGTAAACTGGGAGTAAACAAAAACGCCCGGAAAGGAGAAATGACATGGCATATACAAAGGCTGACCTCAAGCACGACCTTGCCGCGATGGGGCTGACAGGGAACGAGACCATCCTGATCCATTCCTCCATGAAGTCCATCGGCCCGGTGGAGGGCGGCGCAGACACGGTTCTGGACGCATTGATGGAGTTTTTTGCGGAGGGATTGCTGCTACTTCCCACCCACACATGGCGGTTCATCAACGAGGAAAACCGGGTGTTTGATGTGCGCCGCAGCCACTGCTGCGTGGGCATTCTGCCGGAGCTGTTCCGGCAGCGCCCCGGCGTGGTGCGCTCGCTGCACCCCACCCACAGCATGGCGGCTTACGGCAAGGGAGCGGCTACGTATCTGGAAGGGGAGCTGAACGCAAACACCCCCTGCACCCCCGGCGGCTGCTACGACCGCCTGCGGGCAGCCCACGGCAAAGTGCTGCTGCTGGGGGTCACCCACGCCCGCAACACCTTTATCCATAGCGTGGAGGAGGTACTGAACGTGCCGAACCGCCTGACCGACAAGCCCCTGCAGATGACCGTGGTGGACGAAGCCGGGGCGCAGCACAACGTCTATATGCGCCGTCACTACAACGCGCAGCAGCCGCATATCTCGGAGGATTTCGTCAAGCTGGAACAGGCGTATCTGGACTGCGGCGCAGCCAGGAACACAAAATTTGGCGATGCAAGCTGCATTTTGTGCGACGCCGAGGGGCTTTTCCGGGTCACCCGCCACGTTCTTGCCCCGAACCCCGAAGCCTTTGTCACCGAGCCGGTCATCCCGCCGGAGCGCTGGCAGGGTCTTTGCACCGGTAAAACCGGCGGGTGAACCGGCGCGCCTTCTTCTGTGTCGGACGATTGGAGATGGCCTCCGCTTGCGCTTTGCCATGATTTAAGGAATTGCATTTTAAAAAAAGAGGGACAGAAATGCCTGCGGGCATTTCTGTCCCTCTTTTTCATGTTAGCAGAAGCGGATACGGTACTCCCGGGGGGTGCAGTGCTTGATCTCCCGGAAGGTCTTGATAAAGTAGCTGGCGTCGGAAAAACCGCATTCCAGCCCCACCTCGCCGGTCTTGAGCCGGGTGGAGCGCAGCAGTTCGGCGGCTTTTTCCACCCGGAACTGCTTGACGTACTGGATGGGCGTGATGCCCAGAAACTGCCGGAAGCTGCGCAGACAGGCGCTTTCGCTCAGGGCAACGCACCCGGCCAGTTTTTCCACGGTCAGTTCCTCGGTGTAGTGCTCCTCTACATAGCGCAGCATCTGCTTCATCCGCTCCGAGGCAATCTGCTCCTGCTCCGATACCTTTACTTTGCCGCTGACGCATTGGGTGATGAGCAGCCGCAGGGCGGCGGTAAGGTGGTACCGCACCCGGTTCTCGTAGTCAAAGGGCTCGTCTGCCACGCCCTTCCACGCCTCCCGCAGGCAGAGCAGCACCTGCCGCTGCCATGGCACGGCCTCGTCCAGCAAAAAGAAGGGCGGCGTGCCCGGCTGCAAAAGCGGGCGGATGAGTTTTTGCCAGAACACGGTGTCCATGCCGCCGACAAGCCTGGGCTGAAATACACCGGAGTGCAGCAGCGCCCTGTCCTCAGCAGGCTCTACCGCGTGCAGCGCCCCGGAGTTGATAAACACGCCCTGCCCGGTCTGCAGGGTCAGCCGGGTCTTGTTCACATCCACATGAATGGGTCCCAGCGCCGCCAGAATAAACTCAAATTCCTCGTGCCAGTGCCACGCCACCGAGTAGCAGGAAAGATCTTCGGCGTAGCAGGCAATGGGGAACAGCGGGCTGCCGTGCTGGGTCTGCTCCCGCCCGGCGGCATCGGCCACCACGGCAGTAGCACTGGAAAGCCCCACCCGGCCGCTGGTATAAGAGACACAGCTTGTCTGATATGCCATATTCACCAATTCCTTTCCGCAATACTTTGAATGTTTTTTATCAATGCCGATTTTGTTGCATATACTATGCGGTTTTGTTCTATGATTCAAGATTGTTTTGTGGTATTATCCTATCAGAGCTTCCAAGCTCAGTATAGCACCAAGGCAGCGGGAACGCAAGCTGTGCAAGCATTCCCATGCCGGGCAAAACCGCTATCCTCCCGCCGTCTGACGGAGTTACAGCCGGACGGCAAGTGTAATATAAACCATTTTATCAAGGAGGTATTCCTATGCTTCGTATCGAGTATTTTGATAAGGAACGTTTCATGCGCCAGCTTTCTGCCAGCCACGGCAGCGTGCTGCTGCATCTGGACAACGGCAAGACCTGCGACCTGAAGCAGGACGCTACCGCACGCTCCATGCTGCAGATGATGGACACTGCCCCCAAAAAGGGCTTTGACCTCACCGTGACCGACCCCGCCGACGTGACTGGCTTCCTGCGCTATATGCTGGAGGCAGGCCGAACCGAGCGCGTGGCCGGCTGAGTAATGCCAATCTCTTATCCCAATAAGTGTCACAGCTAATGCAAAGCGCCCGCTCCGGTCAAAACCGGGGCGGGCGCTTTGCCTGTTTTACCGGAAAGCTTGCGCAGGCGGGCAGTCTGTGGTAAGCTGAAAGCAGAAAAAAGACGGAGGGAACGACTATGAACCTGAAGGAAGCATTCCGCTACCAGAACAAGCTTCAGTCCCTGCTGGACGAGGCACAGGGCATTCTGGACTGCGATTCCAATGTGACCAAGGTAGCCAACACCTACCTGCGCCACAAGGTGATGCCCGAGGCCGAGGATGAGACCGTTATGGACGTGGCACAGACCGAATATGCAGAGCAGATCACCGACATTGCCCGGTTCATGCTCTATCTGCTGGAGGAGAAAAGCCGCCTGTTTGCCGCCATCCGCAAGGCAAAGGATGCACTGGACATGGATATGGACAGCGAGGTCAGTCTGAACGCCGCGCGGCAGAGCATTGCCCGCACCTTCAAGCGGATGAACGATCTGCGCAGCTCCGAGCAGCTGCTCTCCGGCGGGGGCACCGGATACCGCTTCAACGCCGAGGGCAACCAGATCTCCTACTGCTGCGATGTGAAGCGGGTGACTACTATCAACTACGACCGCAAGGTCATCCATGCGGCGCTGGGCAAACTGAACCGGCAGGCAGACGAGACTTCCAACCGGCTGGACCTCTGCCTTGTGACCTCCAAGGTGGACTACACCGTCCCCTTTGATGTGAACGCCAGCTTTGCCGAAGCCTTTGAGACCTATCTGGAAAACGCCAAAAACTAAATGAGCACTCTACCGGCTATTTTGGGTGCGGCAAGCGCCGGGTGCACGGCTGCCGGTTCAGGTGCAGATGAACGATAACGCTGCACATTTCCGCAAGGAAGTTTCGGTCCGGCTCACCCTACGAGCCAGCATAATATGAAAAAATCTTGCGTTCGGCTTTTCCGCCACCGCCAGACGCTTTTTCGCCGAAACCGTCCCTTGCTCCTTCCCGCATTCCTGCTTTTGTGCTTACGTCTCCATGGGCAGGCAGACAAGCCACCCTTCATGATTTTGCCCCCGCAGATTTTGCGGGCGCACACCTTCTGCGTGCCGGGCGGGCGCTTTGCGCCCCTGTGCACACAAAAAATGGCAGCCGTCCCTGCGCTTGCCGTATCCAAAATAGCCGGTGGAAAACCAAAACCGGAGGTATGAGCTATGAAAAGGTATAAGCTGTTTTATCTCATCGGGCTGCTGTTTTTTCTTGCTGCGGCGCTGAACTTTGTTACCGGAGGGGATCACGCTACGGCAGTGGTATGGCGCTGCCTTGGCGCTACCTTTTTGCTGCTAGGGTGTTCGCAGCAGAAAAAATAAAGCAGCAAGCCAGCCCCGGCGGAAAAAGCTGCCGGGGCTGCAATTCTTTGCGGGGCTCGTTCGTATTCCAGACAGAACAACGAAATTTCGACAAAGACGAGGTACGAGTATGTCAACAAAAGCGATCAAACCCGCTGCCGCGACCCGCTTTGACCTGAGCGCAGCGGCTCTTCATATCCTTGCCATGGCGTTGATGCTGATGGACCACCTGTGGGCGACGTTGCTGCCGGCACAGGAATGGCTGACCTGTGCGGGACGTGTGGCCTTTCCCATCTTTGCCTTTATGGCGGTGGAGGGCTATTTCCACACCCATGACCTGAAAAAATACACCCTGCGGCTGCTGCTGTTTGCCCTGCTTTCGGAAGTGCCCTTCGATTTGATGTACGGCGGTACATGGTTCTACCCGGTGCACCAGAACGTCATTTGGACGCTGCTGCTGGGCATTCTGGGCATTCATCTGATGGAGACCGTGCGCAAAAAGCAGAAAACATGGGCGTATCTGCTGGTATCCGCCCTTGTGGTGGCGGCAGGCGCAGTGCTGGGCACGCTGGGCATGGTGGACTACTACGGCGCCGGTGTGCTGACCGTGTTCATCTTTTACTTCTTCCATGGGCGCAAGTGGTGGTGCCTGCTGGGGCAGCTGGTGGCGCTGTACTGGGTCAACGTGGAACTGCTAGGCGGGCTTATGTACCCCATCCAGCTCTTCGGTATGGACTTTGAGCTTTGCCAGCAGGGGCTGGCGCTGCTGGCACTGGTGCCTATCTGGCTGTACCGCGGGCGGCAGGGCTACCACAGCAAGCCCTTCCAGTATGCCTGCTACGCCTTTTACCCTGTGCATATGCTGCTGTTGGTTCTGGTGCTGAACTTCGTGAACCGATAAGGAAAACAGAACGATCCAAAGGCACTTTTACGCGTGGGGCGTAGAGGGGGATTCCCGCTCGAAATAGCCAAAGCGCACGTGGAAACCATGCAAAATGTCCCGCCGGTACAAAGCCGCTGCACAAACTCTGTGCGGCGGCTTTTTTGCGGGGAAAAAAGACACTTGTTCACAAAAAGTTCAGCCTTTTGAGCAAAAAATACTATTTTTTTCGTGTAAAATAGACAACATGGATTGAATGCCGCCCGCGATTGGATTATAATAATAGTGTATGCAAAAACGCACTTGCTGCATTTTTTATAGCGAATGCTGCTTAAAAACAGCGTAGCTGCGCAATGCGGGCTGCTGAAAAGAGAAAGCTGCCGTTGCACATCTTTGCCGCAAACGGCTGTTTGCCATGGCAGCCGGGGCGTTATGCTCCGGTTATTTGTCCTTAGGAGGGAAAACAAGGTGAGAGTAGGTCTTGACATCGGCAGTACCACCATCAAGTGCGTGGTGCTGGGCGAGCATGATGAACTGCTGTATTCTACATACGAACGACATTATAGTCATATTCTGGAAAAGGCGCAGGAGCTGCTGCGGCGCATTGATGCCGAGCAGCTGCATGGCAGCAAGGCACTGCTCAGCATCTCCGGCTCTGCCGGTATGGGCTTAGCGGACAGCTGCGGTGTGCCCTTTGTACAGGAGGTGTTCTCCACCCGCGTGGCGGTCAAGCGCTTTATGCCAAAGACCGATTGCGTCATTGAGCTGGGCGGCGAGGACGCCAAGATCCTGTTTTTGACCAACGGCACCGAGGTGCGCATGAACGGCAGCTGTGCCGGCGGCACCGGTGCTTTCATCGACCAGATGGCTACCCTGCTGAAGATGAGCGCCGATGAAATGAACAAGGCTGCAGAGCAGGCGCAGCGTACCTATACCATCGCCTCCCGCTGCGGCGTGTTTGCAAAAAGTGATGTGCAGCCTTTGATCAATCAGGGCGCCCGCACCGAGGATATCGCCGCCAGCATCTATAAGGCTGTGGTCAACCAGACCATCGCCGGTCTGGCACAGGGGCGCCCCATCAAGGGCAATATCCTTTATCTGGGCGGGCCGCTCACCTTCAGCACCGTGCTGCGCAAAAGCTTTGACGAGGCGCTGAACGTGACCGGCATCTGCCCGGAGAACAGCCTGCTGTATGTAGCGCTGGGCGCTGCCCTGTATGCCGACAAGGAGTTTGTGCTCACCGAGGTGGCCGATGCGCTGGACAAGTACGCCGCCACCGCTACCTATGCCAGCGAGCCGCCGCTGTTCGCCAGCAAAGAGGAGTACGAGGCTTTCCACGCGCGGCACATGTCCCATAGTGTGCCCCGCGTGGCTTTTAGTGTCCACTGCGGGCCGGTGCATATCGGCATCGACTCCGGCTCTACCACCGTCAAGCTGGTAGTGGTGGACGAAAAGAGCCAGATCTTGTACACCAACTATCAGCCCAACCTTGGCAACCCGCTGCCCCTCATCCGGGAGCAGCTGCTCAAGATTTACAAAGAGCACCCGGGGCTGCAGGTGGCAAGCGTCACCACCACCGGCTACGGTGAGGAACTGGTGAAAAACGCTTTCCGCTGCGATTACGGTCTGGTGGAAACGGTGGCACATTTCACCGCTGCCAAATACTTTATGCCGGACGTGGATTTCATCATTGATATCGGCGGGCAGGACATGAAGTGCTTCAAGATCGAGGATGGCGCCATCAGCAATATCTTCCTGAACGAGGCCTGCTCCTCCGGCTGCGGCAGCTTTTTGCAGACCTTTGCACAGGCGCTGGGCTACGACGTCAAGGAGTTTGCCGCACTGGGTCTGTTCGCAGACCGCCCGGTGGACTTGGGCAGCCGCTGCACTGTGTTCATGAACAGCTCGGTCAAACAGGCACAGAAGGACGGTGCCAGCATCGAGAATATCTCCGCAGGCCTGTCCATCAGCGTGGTCAAGAACGCGCTGTACAAGGTGATCCGTGCCTCCAGCCCGGAAGAGCTGGGCCGCAAGATCGTGGTACAGGGCGGTACCTTTTATAATGAAGCCGTGCTCCGCGCCTTTGAAAAGGAGATGGGCGTGGAGGTCATCCGGCCGGACATTGCCGGTCTGATGGGTGCTTACGGCGCTGCTTTGTACGGCCTGCGCCAGAGCCATAAAAACAACCAGACCACCTCTGCCATGATGGACGAGCAGGAGCTGGAGAAGTTTGCACAGCAGGTGGTCAGCGTCAAGTGCGGCGGCTGCGGCAACCATTGCCAGCTGACCGTCAACACCTTTGCCGATGGCCGCAAGTTCATCTCCGGCAACCGCTGCGATAAGCC